>Ga0102832_1000376_pt1 | contig 83672 bp, 82 predicted proteins | sample EBPBio282013_DNA_FD_88942 | JGI IMG/M metagenome (GOLD analysis project Ga0102832, IMG submission 88942) | Wastewater treatment Type I Accumulibacter community from EBPR Bioreactor in Madison, WI, USA - Reactor 2_5/28/2013_ DNA (Illumina Assembly) | ecosystem: Engineered > Bioreactor > EBPR >...
ACTGCTCGGCGAAGGCGCGCGCCTCTGCGCCGTCCGAGGTCATCAGGGTACGGGGCGTCCGCAACCCCAGCGTGGGCGCAACGGCCAGCTGCAGTGCCTTGTGGGAAGCCAGTTGGTCGGCCACCAACGGGTTCAGCCACGGACAGCCGAGCAGGGCGTACATCCCGTGGATCGCCTCGTGCCATTCCCCGTAGCAGAACCCCCGCGCGTCCGGGTCGGCGACGGCGGCATCCACCGCCACCAGTTGCGGGCGCCGCCACCACACCGAGCGGGCGTCGGTGAGATCGACGATGCCCGCCTCCTGATGCCGCACCCGCACCACGGGACGGTCGCCGGTGTGGTCGATGGTCAGGGTCTCCCGCCCCGGGAGGTCGCTGAGATCGAGGAGGAAGCTCGGCACGCCCCACTCGGTGAGGCGGCCGATCACCGTGGTGGCGTGCAGATCTCCCGGATGGGAGAGGACCACGACCGGCCCCCTCCCATCCGAGCCGGCGGGCTGGGTCACTGCAGACCCTGCCCGTATGCCTGGACGACGGCGTCGTGCTGGGCGGCCAGCACGGCCACCACCTCCTCCAGCGCGGCCACCCGGGCTTCGAGGCTGGTGGCCTCCTGGTCGCAGCCGCAGGGGCTGGCGGTGGGCAGTTGCTGCGCGACCGCCTGCTGCTCGGCGGCGTACGGCGTCGCCATCGCGAACGGCAGCCCGGCGTCCCCGAACCCCGGGTTGACGACCACGCCGCCGCCGGGAAGCGTGACGTTCTCCTGGATCGTCTCGACGAGCTCCTTGCGGGTCTCGCCGACCAGTTCCTTGGCCGTCTCCGGCGCCAGCTCCTTGAGGGTCTCCGGAACCAGTTCCTTCTTGGTCTCGGGCACCAATTCCTTCTTCGTCTCCGGCGACTGCTCCTTGAAGGTCTCCGGCGAGAGCTCCTTGAGCGTCTCGATCTTCTCCTTCGTGTGCTCCTTGAGGGTCTCCAGCTCCTTGCTCGTCTCGACCTTCTCCTTGAGGGTCTCGATGAAGGTCTCCACGGGCAGCTTGACGATCGGGCACATCGAGTTGGCCGCCGCGATGTCGCCGGCGCTCAACCCCGTCCGCTGGCCGATCGACGCGGTGGGATCGGTCGGGACGATCGTGTCCATCCCGTTCTTGGTGAAGGCATCCCGCGGGTAGTGCATGATCGAGCCGTAGTCGTACCCGCCGACGTCGTCGCCGTCGGTGATGTGCTGGTTGAAGTTGTGCTCGGTTCCGCTGAGGATGTTGGCCCACGCGATGGTGACGAAGCTGTCGCGATCCTCCCGCGACTGCTCGTGCCACAGCCCCACGGCGTGCCCGATCTCGTGGATCGTGTTCCCGGTCGTGCAGCCGGCCGCCAGGTTGACGAACTGCTGCCCGCCGCGCTTGCCCACGCTGGACGAGCACCCGCTACCGGGCCGGAAGGTCACCCAGTCGGGGTAGCTGGCCTCATTGGCCGCCGTGCGGAGCACGAAGGTGAACCGGGTGTTGGCCTCCCAGTGCTTGATGGCGTCGGTGACCCGCGCCTGGTTCGTCAGCGCGGAGTCGATCGTGTAGGGCACGACGCAGTTCGGCCACCGGAACTGGTTCCCGGTGATCAGCACGGCGGCCGCCACGGCGCCCGTCAGCTCCGCGCGCAGGACTTCGGTCTCGGCCTCGACCTCCTCCACGGTGCCGAGCACGATGTCGCCTTCGAACATGGCGAGGCCGTCCAGGGCGACGTACTGGACGGCCTTACCGCGGAAGTTGGCTCCCGAGATGAGAGCGGTATGGACGGTCTTGTTCCTCACGGGGGCAGAATGCTCACTGCCCTCCGGCTGCGTGGACCCAGCATTACGGGTCGGTTTGTCTGCCATCTGAGCTCCTCGGCGTCGTGGCACAACAAGGCGGGGGTGGGGAGGACGCGCGACCCGGCGCAATCCTTCATGGCAGGGTGCCGCGGGCGGCACCCCGTTGGCCAGCTGTATACCGAAGCCGGGCCACGCGCGACACCGTCTAGGCGATGATCAGGCGGACGCCGTCGGCTTCCCCGGTCACCCGCCGAGGTCAGCGCCGCGGTCGGGACCATGCTCCTTGGGTAGAAGGTAACACCAAAGCGCCGGGGACGATATGGGTTGGGTTACCGCCCGTCAGGCGAGCATGTCCCGGACGAGGGGGACGACCCGGCTGCCGTACAGCTCGATCGAGCGAAGCTGCTCGGCGTGCTGCACGGGCTGGTCGTACTTCAGGTCGAAGCGGTTCACCCGCAGCGTCCTCAAGGTGCCGGCGATCTTCCGCGCGACGGTCTCGGGGGAGCCGACGTACAGCGACCCGCTTTCGATCTCGCGTTCGAAGTCGCCCGCGGCGGGCGGCGGCCAGCCCCGCTCGGTCACCATGCGGCGGCGCATCGCCTGCCAGCCGCCGTGGACGAGCGCGCGAGCCTGCTCGTCGGTCTCGGCGACCAGGCCTGGGGAGTGCACGGCGATGGGCTGGCGACCTGTATCGAACTCGTCCTGAGCGCGCTCGAACAGATCGATGTAGGGGGCGAACCGCGCGGCGGGGCCGCCGATGATCGCCAGGAACAGGCCGAAGCCGTAGCGGGCGGTGCGCACCACGGATTCCGGGCTCCCGCCGACGCCGACCCAGGCCCGCAGGCCCCGCGCGGTCTCGGGGTAGACCCGCTGGTCGGTGAGGGCGGCGCGGGTCGATCCGCTCCAGGTCACCGGCTCCTCCTTGAGCAGCCCGGCCAGCAGTCCGAGCTTCTCCTCGAACAGCACCTCGTAGTCGTTCAGGTCGTAGCCGAACAGCGGGAAGGATTCGGTGAACGAGCCGCGTCCGGCAACGATCTCCGCGCGCCCGTCCGACACCGCGTCGAGCGTGGCGAACCGCTCGAACACCCGCACCGGATCGTCCGAGCTCAGCACGGTCACGGTCGAGCCGAGCCGGAGCCGACGGGTGCGCGCCGCGATGGCCGCCAGTACCATCTCCGGGCTGGAGACGGCGAAATCCGGCCGATGGTGCTCGCCGACCCCGAAGAAGTCCAGGCCGAGCTGGTCGGCGGTGACCCCGTCCTCGACCAGATCCCGGATCACCTGCGCATGATGGACCGGGCGCCCTTCCGCGTCGCGGGTCACACCACCGAAGGTGTCCAGGCCGAACTCGATCCCACTCATGCAGCGCACAACCATGCCCGCGGCGGCGGGTATTCCCGTCGCGAGCCGGCCGCTACGCCGGATCGAGGACGATCGGCACCTTCGCCCAGCCGCTGACCGGGGGCAGCTCGCGCACCGGGCCTCGCTCGTGGGACATCGTGATGCGGCTGGTGCGGGCGAGCAGCTCCCAGATGATCACCCGCAGCTCCATGAGCGTCAGCGCACGACCGGGGCAGACGTGGGGGCCGACGCCGAAGACCAGGTTGTTGCCGGCGTGATCGGCGGGATTGAAGGCGTCCGGTTCGGCGAAGGCATCCGGATCGCGGTTGGCCGCGGTCCAGTTGAGGACGACCCGGGAGCCGGCCTCGATCAGCTCCTTCCCGACGACCACGTCGCGAGTGGCGACCCGGCGGTTGGAGACGAAGGGATCGTCGATCCGGAGGATCTCCTCCACGGCATCCTCGAAATCGCCCACCCGGCCGTCGGCGACGAGTTGCCGCAGGTGGCTCTGCAGCGCGACGTCGGTGGCCAGGTGGTGGACGATCACACCGACGCAGGCAGCCAGCGAGGCGAGATCGCCGGCCGTCCAGTTGCGCAGGATGGAGACGATCTCGGCATGCTCCAGCGGACGACCGTCCACCCGGTCGTTCATCAGGCGGGCGGTGACATCGTCCAGCGAGCCGTCGCGGCGGGCGTCCAGCAGGCGACTGATGATCGCGTCGAACCGCTCGGCCACCTCGGCCATGCGCGCACGCTCCCCCGAGCGGGTCGCCTCGCGGTTGTCGGCAACCCAGTCGACCAGCTCCTGCTCGATCTCGGACGGCCACCCCAGCCAGGTGCTCTGCACCCGCACCGCGAACGGCGTGCCGATGTCGAGCACCGTGCGAACCGTGGCCCCACGCGGCAACGCGGCGACGATCGCGGCGGCGTGCGCGCGGCACTGCGGCTCCTGGGCCGCGACCTCCGCCTCTGTCAGGTAGGCGTCGATGAGCCGGCGGTAGGCGCGGTGCTCCTCGCCGTCCAGGCTGTTGGGCAGGGCCCGGTGCGCGGAGACCGCGCTGGAGAAGGTCTCCGGATCGAGGGCGGCGGCACGCACGTCGGCGTGCGCGAGCAGCGTCACCGCGCCATCCGGCGTCCGCGCGACGGGGCAGGTCTGGCGTTGCGCGTCCAACATGACGCGCAGATCAGGCTGCGTCCCCGCCTCCAGGTGTTCGTCATCGAGAAGGTCGGCCATGGGATGAGGATACGATCCTCGCCGCCGGTCGCACCCGGGGCAATAGACTCCATCCCATGCTCCGGTTCGGTCCGCGCCAGCCCCGACCCTCCCGCGCAGCGTGACCGCCCATTCGCCGGAGGCTGCGCCGATCGACCTCCCCAAGCAGCCAGGCACCCTTCGCCGGCTGATGCAGGATCGCCCCGCGTGGGTCGACCGGACGATAGCGGGGTGCTATCTGCTGGGCAGCACCGGGTTGGCCCTGCTGGGCGCACTCGTTCCGGACGGGACGGGAGGCGCCCCCGAATCCTCGATCCCGCCCTACCTGCTGTTCCCGCAACTGCTGCTCCTGCTGCTGCTCGTCGCCGTCACCTTCACGGCCCTGCTGCTGCGGCGGAGGTACCCCCTGACCGGCCTGATTGCCGTCCTCGTCGTCACGGGGATCGCACCCAGCGACATGCTTCCGGCGGCGGGCGCCACCGTGGCGATCGTCATCCTGCTCTACTCGGTTCCGGTGTATCGCTCGGTGCGGGCCGGCTGGGTCGGCTACGGGCTCTCGGTCGTGGCGTCCTTCCTGTCCGTGCCGGCGCTGCGACAGGAGCCCCCTGCCGACCTGTTCTCCCCCGACGGGCTCATCACCTTCGCCATCACGTCGGGGTTGCTGATGCTCATCCCCGTGATGGTCGGCATCAACGCCGGCAACCGCCGTCGGTACACCGAGGCGATCATCGATCGTGCCCATCAGCTGGCGCGGGAACGCGACCAGCTGGCACGCCTGGCCGTGGCCGAGGAACGCTCCCGGATCGCTCGCGAGATGCACGACATCGTCGCCCACTCGGTTTCGGTGATGGTGATGTTGTCGGAGGGCGCGGCTCGCGCCGCCCAGATCGAGCCGGCGGAGGCCGCCCGGGCGATGGAGCAGTCCGCCGAGACCGGACGCGCCGCCCTGGCCGAGATGCGCCGGCTGATCGGCGCCCTTCGGGATCCGGGCACGGCCTCCGAGCCGGCCGCGGAGTACGAGCCGGCGCCGGGAATCGATGCCCTGCCCGAGCTGATCGAGGGCTTCCGCGCGGCCGGGCTGACGGTCGAACTCGTCCTGCAGGGAAAACCGTCCGGCGCCGAGGACCAGGGCCGGGAACTCGCGATCTACCGCACCGTGCAGGAGGCACTGACCAATACCCTGCGCCACGCCGGGCGGGGGGCGTCGGCAACGGTCCTGGTGGACGAACGGAACGGCCTGGTGCGGATCACCGACGACGGCGGCACGCCGGGCCAGACCGCCCCCATGACCGGGGTGGGTTCGGGGCAGGGGCTGGTCGGGCTGGCCGAGCGGGTGCGGGTCTTCGGCGGCGAGCTGGAGCATGGCCCGACCGACTCGGGCGGCTGGCAGGTCACCGCGACCCTGCCCCCCGCCGGCGCGAAGGAAGGCCGTCATGACTGAACAGATCCGCGTCCTGCTGGTGGACGACCAGGACCTGATCCGCACCGGGTTCCGGCTGATCCTGTTGCGCGAACCGGACATCGTGGTGGTCGGCGAGGCCACCGACGGCCATGGCGCGCTCACCACGCTGGCCGGTCTCGACGGAGCCTGCGATGTGGTGCTGATGGACGTCCGGATGCCGCGGATGAACGGCATCGACGCCACCCGCCGGATCGTGGCGGAGCATCCGCGGGTGCGGGTGCTGGTGCTCACCACCTTCGATCTGGACGAGTACGCGCAGGCGGCGATCCAGGCCGGTGCCGGCGGCTTCCTGCTCAAGGACGCGCGTCCGACCGAACTGGTCGACGCGATCCGCCGGGTCGCGCAGGGGGACGCGGTGATGGCGCCTTCCACCATGCGACGGATGCTGGAGCATCTGCGCGCCGGCGACCCGGCCGTCAGCCCGCCGCCGACGCCCGAAGCCGCTGACGATGCGCTGGACGCGCTGACCGAGCGGGAGCGCGAGGTGCTGGCGCTCATCGCCGAGGGGCTCAACAACGCCGAGATCAGCGAGCGGCTCTTCCTCTCCGAGTCCACCGTGAAGACCCACGTCGGCCGGGTGCTCTTCAAGCTCGACCTGCGCGACCGCATCCACGCCGTGATCTTCGCCAAGGAGCGGGGGGTCTAGCCGAGGCGGTTCCGCCGGGTGACCGCCGGGAGTAGTACCCAGGTACCACCCGCCCCGGCCGCCGGACGCCAAGACGGTACCGACGGGCGACGCGGGGCATCAGCCGGGCTCGAAAGACTCGGGTCGAGGAGAAAACCCCGACCCGAAGGAACCGACATGATCAAAGCCCGCGGCCTTACCAAGCACTACGGCGACAAGGTGGCCCTGGACGATGTCAGCTTCGACATCGCGCCCGGCCGGGTGACCGGCTTCCTCGGCCCCAACGGCGCCGGCAAGTCCACCTCGATGAGGCTGATGGTCGGCCTCGACCGTCCCACCGCCGGCGAGGTGACCATCGCCGGCCGGCCGTTCTCGCAGCACCGGGCACCGCTCGCGGTCGCCGGGGTGCTGCTGGACGCGAAGGGCGTCCATCCCGGACGGACCGCGCGCAGCCACCTGCGCGCGCTTGCCGCGACGCACGGCATCAGCAACCGGCGGGTCGACCAGGTGCTGGGGCTGACCGGCCTCACCCCGGTGGCCAACCGGCGGATCGGCGGCTTCTCCCTGGGCATGGGACAGCGGCTGGGCATCGCGGCGGCGCTGCTGGGCGACCCGCAGGTGCTGATCCTCGACGAACCGGTCAATGGGCTCGACCCCGATGGCGTGCTGTGGGTGCGCAACCTGGTGCGCAGCCAGGCGGCCGAGGGCAAGACCGTCCTGCTCTCCAGCCACCTGATGAGCGAGATGGCCCAGACCGCCGACCACATCATCGTGCTGGGGCGGGGACGCCTCATCGCCGATGCCCCGGTGTCCGAACTGCTCGGCGCCGGCGGCGCTCAGGTGCGGGTGACCACCCCGGAGGCCTCCCGGCTGGTCCACCTCCTGCGGACGACGCGCCCGGGCCAACCCGGCGACACGGAGCTGACCATCGAGGTGGAGACCGGTGGGACGCTGCTGGTGCGCGGCGCGGAGGCGCGGCAGATCGGCCGGCTCTGCGCCCACGAGGGCATCGAACTGCACCAGCTCACCAGCGTCACCAGCAGCCTGGAGGACGCCTACCTCGCCCTGACCCGCGACGAACTCGAATACCAGACGGCCGAACCCGCCGCTGCCTGACCCCCAACCACACCCACTGACGAGGAGTCCCCACATGACCACCACCACCCTGTCCCAGCCGGTCACCACCGCCACCGAGCAGGCCTCCCGGCTTCGCACCCTGGGCGTCATCGGCTCGGAATGGATCAAGGCGCTCTCGCTCCGCTCGATCCGCTGGAGCATCATCACCTCCATCGTGCTCGGCGTGGCGATGAGCCTGGCCATCGGCGTCGCCATCCGCGAGCTGATGGCGGAGGAGCCCATCCCTGACCACGCCGCCTTCCTGGTCACCGTCACCAGCTTCCCGGCGAACCTGCTGGCGCTGGTGTTCGGCGTGCTCGGAGTGTTCGTCTTCTCCAGCGAGTACGCCTCCGGCATGATCCTCTCAACGCTGACGGCGACCCCGCGCCGCGGGACCGTGCTCGTCGCCAAGGCCGTGGTGCTGACCGCGATCGCGACGATGGTCGCCGCGCTCGTCGTGACCGCCGGGGTGGGGATCGGCGTGGCACTGATCCCCGAGTCGGCCGCTGCCATCTGGACGACGCAGGTGCTGACCGGCCTCGTCGGCACGGTGGTGTTCCTGGTCGCCGTCGCGCTGTTCTCCTTCGCCGTGGCGGGGATCGTACGCAGCACCGCCGGCGGGATCACCATCGTGGTGGCGGTGGTGTTCCTGCTCCCGACCCTGTTGCAGATCGTCGGCTCGATCGCGGACTGGCCGTGGGTCGACCTGGTGATGAACTACCTGCCCAGCACGCTGGGTCGCGTGCTCGGCGCCGGGATCACCGACACCATCGATCCGGCCGCGCCGACCCCGAGCTACTGGAATGCCCTGTTCGCGCTGGTCATGTGGGTGGTCCTCCCGATGAACGTCGCCGCCACCATGTTCAAGGCCCGCGACGCAGCGTGACCTCAGCGGGTGCGGCGGATCCGGGAGAGCCAGTCCCGCGCGGTCGCAGCAGGGTTGATGCCGGGGCGAGCAGCCCCGGCATCGGCGCGTGGCAGGCCCTCCAGGTAGGCGGTGAGCACCTCCCGCTCGTCGAGCTCGGCGGTGTGGACGATCCGCTGCATCAGCAACGCATCCAGCAGGCCCACCAGATCCCGGCCGGACCCATCGGGGTCGGCCACGTCGAGCAGTTCGAGCACGGCGGAGGCGGTGGCGACGAAAGGCTCCGGCCGATGCACCAGGCCACCGCGGAGATCCGGATCGTGATGGTATTCCAGCAGCAGCAGCAGGCGGGCCCGCTGCTCGTCGGCGCGCTGCGCGGTGTCGTCCAGGGCTGCCACCAGAAGATCGGCGATCACCGCCGGGGCCAGGGTCTCCGGCAGCCGCGGGGGAATCAGCTCTCCCCTGGTTCGCTGGGCGAGATACACCACGATCAGGTCGATCAGCTCACGCCGGGTTCGGGCGTAGTACGAGGTGGATCCCGTCGGCAGGCCGAGTTCGTCGTCCACGGCCCGGTGGGTCAGTGCCCGGACACCGCGGGAGGCGAGCACCCGGGCGCCCGCCTCGGCGATCTGGATACGACGCTCCGGCATGCTCCGACTCCCCTCACGATCTGCTCTACAGACATAGAGTACCTTCACCACCCCTCACCGAGGTGCTCGTAGGCATCGAGCACCAGCACCACCGGCCCGGCCTCGACGAGGATGTCGGCGGCGATCCGCACCGGATCCACCGCGCGGCTCAGCCGCTCCTTGATCTGGAAGGCGGTCTCCTCGCTGAGGTCCCCCAGCCGGAACGCGCTGCTGGCGACGTGCTCCCAGAACGCCCGTCTGCTGGTCATCCCGGAGCTGAGCGACACCCAGGTCGCCGGCGGATCGTCCACCCGCTGCAACGACCAGCTGCGCAACAGGGTCGTCTTGCCACAACCACTGGGTCCCTGCACGACACACACCCGTACCAGGGGCGAATCGAGTACGCGGTACAGCCGAGGCCGATCCACCACACCAGCGATCGCGGCGGGCTCACCCTGCAATTCACCCGACGACATCCCCCTGTTGTATCAGCCCGCGCCCGTCTTTGACCATGGGTCGATCTCCGTAGGCCGATGAATTAACGCCGTCCCCATATCCCGCCTTGATAGCCTGGGCGGGTGACAGTTCCGCACCTCGCCCTGAACGACGGCCATTCCATTCCGCAACTCGGTTTCGGGGTCTTCCTGGTGGATCCCGACGAGACCGAGGGCATCGTGAGCGACGCCCTGGCGGCCGGGTACCGCCACATCGACACCGCGGCCATCTACCGCAACGAGACCGGCGTGGGACGCGCGATCGCGGCCAGCGGCATCCCGCGGGATGAGCTCTTCATCACCACCAAGCTCTGGATCGACCACCAGGCCGGCTCACTGCCCCTGACCGCGATCGACGAGAGCCTGGAGAAGCTGGGGCTGGAGCAGGTGGATCTCTATCTGAGCCACTGGCCGGCTCCCGAGCGGGGTACCTTCGTCAATGCCTGGGAGCGGATGGTCGAGATCCGCGACGCCGGCAAGGCCCGGAGCATCGGTGTCTCCAACCACCTTCCCGAGCACCTCACGGCGCTGATCGACGTCACCGGCGTGGTACCGGCCGTCAACCAGATCGAACTTCACCCCGCCTACCAGCAGCGCGACGTCGTGGAGTACTCGGCGCGGCACGACATCCGCATCGAGGCCTGGGGTCCGCTCGGTCAGGGCAAGTACCCGCTCTTCGAGGAGGCGCCCGTCACCGCCGCCGCAGCCGCGCACGGCAAGACGCCGGCCCAGGTGGTCATCCGCTGGCACCTGCAGAACGGGACCATCGTCTTCCCGAAATCGAACCGGCCGGCGCGCATGCAGGAGAACTTCGACGTCTTCGACTTCGCGCTCACCGACGCCGAGATGGCGGCGATCACCGCGCTGGAGCGTGGTCAGCGGGTGTCGGGCCACCCACTCGAGGTCAACTAGCGCCGTTCGGCCTGAGCCGGGTCCTCGGGCCTGGAGTCCGAAGGCTCCGCCGCCGGGGGGACATCCGGCAGGCAGGCATCGCCTTCACAGGCGGCGCCGGGAGCGCCCACCAGGGTGATGAACTGGCTGACCGGCTCGGTCACGCGTCCGTCCCCTGCTCGGCGGCAACCTGGGAGAGCACCTGGGCGAAGGTCGCGGTCTCCTGGGCGCCCGAGACTCCGTACTTCCCGTCGAAGACGTAGAACGGGACGCCGGTGATGCCGTAGGCGCGGGCCTGTTCGCCGTCCGCCTTCACCGCGGGCAGGTACTCCCCCTCGGTGAGCGAGCGGACGACGTCCGTCCGGTCGAAACCGAGGCCGGCGGCGAGGTCTGCCAGGTCATCGATCCGCCCGACATGGCCGCCGTCGATGAAATACGCCTGGAGCAGCGCCTCCTTCATCTCGGCCCGGCGGCCGTGCGCCTTGGCGTAGTGGAGCAGTTCGTGCGCCTTGACGGTGTTGGTCTGGTGCATCGCGTCGAAGTCGTAGTCGAGCCCGACCGCCGCGGCGATGGAGGTCACCCGCTCCAGCATCTGCTCGACCTGCGGCAGGGACATCCCCTTGCGATCGGCGAGGTACTGGGCCGGGGTGCCCTCGTAGTCGACCGGGGTATCCGGGGAGAGCTCGAAGGAGTGGTACTCCACCTCGACCGCACCGTCGAAGCCGGCCACCGCCGCCTCGAACTTGCGCTTGCCGATGTAGCACCAGGGGCACTGCACGTCCGACCAGATATCGACCTTCACGGGTTCACTCACACCGGGTGAAGCGATCATGCAGGAGCAGATATTCCCCCGCGGGCCGCCAGCCAGTCGGCCTGGCAGGCCCACTGGTAGGCCTCGCCGCCTTCGTGCTCGTTGAAGGGATACTCCGCGATCTCGGCATCGCCACCCGCCCAGTGGTTGAAGGCGGCGAAGACGGTGGACGGCGGGCAGATCGGGTCGAGGTGTCCCACCGAGAACAGCGCCGGCGCGGTCGCCCGCTTGGCGAAGTTCACGCCGTCGAAGTAGGCCAGCGTGCGGAAGACCTGCTCCAACGCGTCGCGGTGCACCGCCAGGTACTGAACGAGCTCGTAGTACGGGTGGGCGTCGGTCAACCCGACCGCCCGTTCGAAGTGGCACAGGAAGGGCGTGTCCGGCATCGCTCCGATCAGGCCCGGCAGCAGGCCCGCGGTGGCGATCGTCACTCCACCGCCCTGGCTGTGGCCGGTCACCGCAACCCGCGTGGGATCCACCTGGGGGAGTGACCGCAGCGTCTCGACGGCGCGCACGGCGTCGACGAAGAGCCGGCGGTAGTAGTACGTCTCCGGGCTCTCGACCCCGCGGGTCAGGTAGCCCGGGATAGCCGGCGCGGAACCCACCGGATCGGGGGTGACCCCACCCGTCCCCCATCGGCTGCCCTGGCCGCGGGTGTCCATCCGCAGGTAGGCGTAGCCCGCGTTCACCCAGTTCAGTCGCTCCTGCGGCATGCCCCGGCCACCGCCGTACCCGAGGAATTCGACCACTCCGGGCAACGGGCCCTCCGCCCCGGCGGGCAGCAGCAGCCAGGCCCGGATCGGGTGGCCGTCATAGCCGGCGAAGGTCACGTCGATCGTCTCCACCAGTTGGAGCCGGTTCTTCGCCGGCCGCAGCACCGGGGCCTCGGACGGGCAGTGGTCGGCCAGCGTCCGCGCCCAGAAAGCGTCGAAGTCGTCCGGCTCGGCGACGGTGGGACGGTAGTCGCGCAACTCGGCAGGCGAGAGGTCGAAGCGGGGCATCGTTGTCCTTTCCGCCGCCACGCTATCGATCCCTTCGGCCGAGTGCCAGCGCCGCGGGAATGAATCGGGCACGACACCGGTTCAGATACATGCACACGCATATATCTCAGGAGTCAGCATGCAGTTCGGGATCTTCTCGGTCAGCGACATCACGCGCGATCCGATCTCGGGTATCACCCCCAGCGAGGCGGAGCGGATCGACGCGGTCGTCACCATCGCCAAGCACGCCGAGGAGGTCGGGCTGGACGTCTTCGCGATCGGCGAGCATCACAATCCGCCGTTCTTCTCCTCCTCGCCCACCACGCTGCTGTCGTTCATCGCCGCCCAGACCGAACGGCTGATCGTCTCCACCGCCACCACGCTGATCACCACCAACGACCCGGTGCGCATCGCCGAGGAGTACGCGATGCTGCAGCACCTCAGCAAGGGGCGCATGGATCTGATGCTCGGCCGCGGCAACACCGCTCCGGTGTACCCGTGGTTCGGCCAGGACATCCGGCAGAGCCTGCCGCTGGCGCTGGAGAACTACAACCTGCTCCACCGGCTGTGGCGCCAGGACGTGGTCGACTGGGAGGGCAAGTTCCGCACGCCGCTGCAGGGCTTCACCGCCACGCCGCGTCCGCTGGACGACGTGCCGCCCTTCGTCTGGCACGGCTCGATCCGCACCCCGGAGATCGCCGAGCAGGCCGCGTACTACGGCGACGGCTTCTTCGCCAACAACATCTTCTGGCCCAAGGAGCACTACATCCGGCTGGTCAACTTCTACCGGCAGCGCTTCGAGCACTATGGGCACGGCACCAAGAAGCAGGCGATCGTCGGGCTGGGCGGGCAGGCCTACCTCGCCGCCCGCTCCCAGGACGCCAAGGCGGAGTTCCGTCCCTACTTCGACGAGGCGCCGGTCTACGGCAACGGCCCCAGCCTGGAGGAGTTCAGCGACCTCACCCCGCTGAGCGTCGGCTCGCCGCAGGAGGTGATCGAGAAGACCCTCACCTTCCGGGAGTACTTCGGCGACTACCAGCGCCAGCTGTTCCTTGTCGATCACGCGGGCATGCCGCTGCCGATGGTGCTCAAGCAACTGGATCTGCTGGGCGGTGAGGTCGTCCCCGTGCTGCGCCGGGAGCTGGCGGCCAAGCGCGAGCCAGGGGTCGCCGAGGCGCCCACCCACGGCGGTCTGGTGAAGGCGAAGTACGGCGACGCCGAGCCGCGGCAGCCGCGTCCCAACGCCAACCGCGGCGACAACGTGACCGGCCAGTCGCCCTACCAGGATTCCGACGCCTCCCTCGAGGCTAGCTACCCGGGGCTGTGATGTCCGACCGGCTGGCCAACGAAGCCTGGGAGGCGCTGATGACCGCGCACTCCCGGTTGTTGCGGCAGTTCGCCGAAGACGACTGGGACGACCTCAGCATGCGCGAGTACGACGTGCTGTACACCCTGTCGAAGTGCCGCCAGCCGGTGCGGATGAGCGAGCTCGGCCAGTACGTGCTGCTCAGCCAGCCGGGGCTCTCCCGGCTGGTCGACCGGCTGGTGCAGCGCGGCCTGGTCGGGCGCTCCGCTGACCTCTCGGACGGGCGCTCGGTGCGAGTCGGCCTCACCCCCGCCGGCGCCGCCTGCCAGAAGAAGGTGGGACGCAGCCACGCCCGCTCGGTCGCCCACGCCCTGGCGGGCCTCACCTCGTCCGAACTGGAACAGCTGCGAACGCTGGCGACCAAACTCGCCGCCGGCTCGCCGGCGAGTTCCGCCCAACCTCCGTACCACTCGAAAGCAGACCAATGACCTCTCGTACCTTCAAGCTGGCGGTCGTCAGCGCGGGCGCGTCCGACCCCTCGTCCACCCGGCTGCTGGCCGACCGGATCGCCACCGGTGTCTCCCGGCGCGCCGGCCAGCGCGGCCACCAGGTGGCGGTGACCGTGATCGAGCTGCGTCCGCTGGCCGCAGAGATCGCCACCGCGATCACCTCGCAACTGCTCGGCCCGAAGCTGACCGAAGCGGCGGAGACGCTGGCTGCGGCGGACGGCATCGTGGTCAGCGCCCCGGTCTACAAGGCCGGGCCCAGCGGGCTGTTCACGTCCTTCTTCCAGGTGCTCGACAACGACCTGCTGATCGCCAAGCCGGTGGTGCTGGCGGCGACCGCGGGCACCTCCCGGCACGCCCTGGTGGTGGACGAGCAGCTGCGCGGGCTGTTCGCCTTCCTGCGGACGCTGACCGCTCCGACCTCGCTCTTCGCCGCCCCGGAGGACTGGGGCGATCCCGCGCTCACCCAGCGGATCGACCGGGCCGGGGTCGAGCTGGTGCTGCTGATGGAGGCCGACCTGGCCGGCGCCGTGCGGGAGGAATCGTGGGGGAGCTACTCCCATCAGCTCGGCGGCCATACCCCGGACGTCGAGATCGACCTCGACTCCGATCTGATGCGGCTCGCCGCCGGCGGTTCGCTGGGCTAGCGTGTCCGACATGGAGTTGCCGGCGGACTACCTCGACCTCCTCGCCGACGAGTTGGCGCCCTTCGGCCTGGAGTTCGACTCGTCGGTGCTCGACGACGAGGACGTGTGGCAGATCCAGTTCGAGGCCGAGCCCGAGACCTTCATCCACCAGTACCCGTGGACCGACATCGACGCCAGCTACGGCAGCAGTTGGCCGCCCGAGGCACTGCGTCTGCGGATCGCGGTCGAGGACGGCGACGTGGTCGAGGTCAGCTTCGAGATCTATGACGTGCTGCTGTGGGCGCAGAGCGAATCCCACGAACTGGCCGGACGGCTGGCGACCCTGAACGACCCGGAGGATCAGGCCGAGGCGCTCGGCCAGGCGCTGGCCGCGATCCTGCGGCCCAACGACCGGGAGTTCGACACCCTCAGTTGATGCGGTCGGTGCCCTGGGCCCAGGCTTTGGCGTTGTCGGCATTGGACTGCAGCCACCACCGCCACGCGAAGTGGCCGACCACGGCCAGCACACCCGTCACGACCAGGAACTTCTTCATGCCGCCAGCGTAGCCGGGCCTAACGATGCGGGGTGGGGGTGCCGGCCGACGCGGCCATCGGCTCGGCCAGCCCCTCGAAGTCGTCTTTCTGCAGCGCCTTGCGCAGCTTGGCCAGATGGTTCGGGACGGCACGCCGCCCGGCATCGGAGACCGTGGTCTCCAGCGTGATCGACGCGATCTCGTCCACCCGGACGCTCGACTCCATGAGCGTCTCCTCGAAGGCCGCGACGGTCAGGTCGGAATCGACCAGCGTGCATTCCTCCAGGGCGCGCAGGACCCGGTCGAACTGCCGGGGATTGGTCACCGCCTGCACCACGTCCAGCCGCTCCAGGGTGCCGCGGACGACCTCCGACACCCGCTCCACGCGCTGCGGGCCGTCCGGTGCGTCGGCCACGTAGCCCAGCAGCGCACGACCGTCGGCCGCGTGCTCGGCCAGCTCGCCGTCGCCGAAGCCGCCGATGGCGTCAACCACGCCGGAGAAGCCGTCGAGCCCCAGCCGCACCTGGTGGTCGGTGCGCACGCCGAGCAGGAGCTCCACCTCCTGCACGACGGCCTCATCGCCGACCTGATAGGCCTCGGCCAGCGAGCGCTGCGGCTGGCCGGGTCCGTAGGGGACGAGCAGATCGACCGGCAGCCCGATCATGGTGAGCTGCTGACGCGAGCCGGAAAGGTGCACGACGTGCGCGGACAGCAGCACATCGTCCTCGTCGGTCACCAGCACCAGATAGTCCTGCGGAGGCTTCTCGCCGGTGCCGATCGCCTTCTCCGGGCGACCCTCGTAGCCGCTGATCGGCTCGGCGCGGGCCATCGACTCCACGCTGGAACCGACCTTGCCGAGGTAGAGGGAGACGATCGAGACGGCGCTAAGCGCCACGCCGAGAACGCCCACCAGAATGACGATCGGCAGCACTTGGCCGGAACGCCGGTTCCGTCCCGGCCGTGTAGCTGGGACCATCACACCTCCCCTGAAGTCGCACCCAGCCTAGGCGGTGCTCCCAATGACCACTGGCAGAACCTCCTACGCTTGGGGACGATGGACTTCCGCGACCTGCTGTTTCCACCCGGTGCGACTCGCCACGACTGGGTGACCGACGCCGCGCTGGCGACCGGCCTGGCGCTGCTCACCGTCCCCACGTCGTGGACGGCCGGCACGGTCTCCACGCTGACCCTGGTCAGTTCGGTGCTGATGGTGGTGCCCCTGGTCATCCGCCGGCACTCCCCGCTGCTGACGCTGGCCGCGGTCGCCTTCGGGGCGCTGTTGCAGCTGATCGCGTCTCCGCTGCCGCTGCCCTCGCTGGTGACTATCCCGATCGTCGCCTACTCCGTCGCCCGCTGGGTGCCCGGGCCGGCGGCGCGCACCGTCCTGGTGATCGGGGCGATCGGATCGGTGCTGGGGCCGTGGCGCTGGGTGGCCGCCGACCCGCTCCACCTCAGCCTGCGCCAGCTGGTGTGGCTGGCCCTGGCCTGGTTCGTCTGCGTCGGCCTGGTGGTGACCCCCTATGCCATCGGACGCCGGGTACGCGAGGAGTCGACCACCCACGAGCGGCTGGTGGCCAGCGCCGAGGAGCGCTACCGGGCCCTGGTGGCCGAGCGGGAGCAGCAGGACCGGCTGGCCGAATCCCGTGCCCGCAACCAGATCGCCCGGGAGTTGCACGACATCGTCGCCCATTCGTTGTCGGTGATGATCGTGCAGGCCGAGGGCGGCCGGGCGCTGGCGGTCAAGAAACCCGAGGCCGCCACCCAGGCGCTCACCACGATCGCCGACACCGGGCGAGAGGCGCTGGTGGAGATGCGGCGGATCCTGGGCGTCCTGCGCGACGACCCCGAATCCAGCACGGCGGACTTCGCCCCCGCCCCCCGGCTGGAGGACATCCCCGAACTCGTGCAGCGCGCCAGCGACCGCTTCCAGCTCACCGTCAACGGTCATCCCCCTCGGGTGTCGGCCGCGCTCGAGCTCACCGTCTACCGGGTGGTTCAGGAGGGGCTGACCAATGTGCTCAAGCACGCTGGGCCGGACGCCCGCGCGTCGGTCACCCTCACCTATGCTCCGCGCGAGATCATCGTGGACGTGCTGGACAACGGCAATCCCAGCGGCGAGCAGCCCACCGAACCCGGCCACGGGTTGCGCGGGATGAGCGAGCGGGTCACCTCGATGGGTGGCCGGATGGTAGCCCGCCCCCGTCCCGGCGGCGGCTTCCAGGTCACCGTGGTGCTGCCACTGACCGCTGCCGGCGCGAGCAAAGGAGCCTGATGAACTCGATCCGTGTCTTCCTGGCCGACGACCAGGAACTGGTGCGCAGCGGCTTCCGGATGCTCATCGAGGCCGAGGACGATCTGGTGGTGGTCGGCGAGGCGGCCGACGGCCGGGAGGCGATCCGGCAGCTGATCGAGACGCCCGCCGACGTGGTTCTGATGGACATCCGGATGCCTGTGATGGACGGCGTGGAGGCAACCCGGCAGATCATCGCCCGCGACCTGGCCCGGGTGCTGGTGCTGACCACCTTCGACCTGGACGAGTACGTGTTCAGCGCGCTGAAGGCGGGGGCCAGCGGCTTCATGCTGAAGGACGCCAAGCCGACCGACCTGCTGGATGCGATCCGGGCGGTGGCCGCCGGCGAGGCGGTGATGGCCCCGTCGGCCACCCGGCGCCTGCTCGACCACGTCGTGCCCACCCTGCCGGCCAGCCCGGAGGGCAACGACCCCCGGCTGGAGGTGCTGACCGAGCGGGAGCGCGAGGTGCTGATCGAGATCGCCGCCGGGGCCACCAATGCCGAGATCGCCACCAAGCTGTACATGGCCGAAGGCACCGTGAAGACCCACATCGGCCGGCTCCTGGCCAAACTGGAGACCCGCGACCGGGTGGGGCTCGTGCTGTTCGCCTACGAGACGGGTCTGGTGCGCCGCTGACCGTCGGCGCTGCTGCCGGCAATTCCTCGATTCCGGCCCGCGGAATGTCGCGCTCGGCAAGAATGGACGCCATGATCCCCGCCGGGAAGAGCGCATCCGGGCTATGCCCGGACTGCCACCAACTCCACACCGGCATCGCGCCGGTGCTGGGTGCGTCAGCGCCCGACGACTGGCTGGCGGTCTCGCGGGGTGAGCGGATGGAATCGGAGCTCACCCCGGACATCTGCATCCTCACCGACGACGGACGCACCCGGCACTTCCTGCGCGGCCACCTGCAGATGCCGGTGCTGGACGGGCCCCCGCCGGTCTTCGTGTGGTCGGTGTGGGTGGAGCTGGATCATCACTCCATGGAGCAGGTCGCCCGGTGGTGGACGAACCCCAACCGGGCCGCCATCCCCCCGATCGAGGGCCGCCTCGCGAACGAGCTGCCCTACGAGAAGGCGACCGGTGGCCTGGCCATCACGGTGCATACCCGGGATCCCGGTCTGGCACCGCTGCTGATCGTCTCGGAGGACCACGCCCTGGCCACCGAACAGCGCCAGGGCGTCTCGGTGCACCGGATAGCGGAGCTTGGCTCGCTGCTGCAGCGCGCGTAGCCTGGCTGGATGACGGGATTCTTCGAGATCTTCGAGCCGGGGCTGCGGCACCAGCGCGAGCAGAAGGACCTGGAGAAGATCCTCGTGGTGGAGGCGGACAAGGGCGGTTCCGGTCCGCAGCCGCTCGACCTGGAATCCGGCTCGGTCACCCTTCGGCTTCCACCCCGGTCGTGAGCTCGGCCGGTTGGTCGGGAGCGCCGAAGGCGGCGTCCAGGGCTTCGGTGGTGAGTTCGCGTCCCAGCTCGATGAGCTCCACCGCCCGGTGGAATTCCATCGCCCTGGCCGAGTTGCCCGGAATGGTCACCAGCAGGTCCGGCGGCTGGGCGGCCAGCCGGTAACGGGTGATCAGCGAGCCCATGGTGTCGATCGCCAGGTTGGCGACATCGGTGATGCCCAGGCCCGCCGGGGCGTCCTCGAAGAGCGGGTGCGGTTCGGGCTTCTCGTCCGCCTTGTTGCCACTGAAGCGGGAGAGGACGGACGCCACCCACTCGTTCTCGAAGATCCCGGCGGCGGTGCGCCGGAAGTTCTCCAGCCATTCCGCCGGCGGGCTGGCCTCGGAGCTGGCCTTGGCGGGGCTGGCATTGAAGTCGCGGGGGGTCCAACCCGAGAGCGAGACCGCCATGGTGAAGTCGGCTTCGAGCCCGGCGACCGCGTCCACCGGGACGGGGTTCAGCACCGCACCGTCCACCAGCAGGCGTCCGTTCACCATGATCGGCGTTATCGCGCCCGGGATGGCCACCGAGGCGCGGATCGCGACGTCCACCGGGCCGGAGGTGAACCAGACCTCGCGCCGGGCCCCCAGGTCGGTGGCGATCGCGGTGAACGGGATCGGGAGATCCTCGATCCGCGCGCCGTCCAGGATTTCGCTCATGCGCCCGAGCACCCGCTCCAGCTTGATCGCGCCGGCACCGAAGGGCGACGCGTCCATCAGCCGCAGCACGTCCCGCGGGCCGAGGGTCGTGACCCAGTCGGTGTACTCGCCGAGCTTGCCGGCCGCTTCCAGGCCGCCGATCACCGCCCCCATCGAGGTGCCGGCGATGCCGACGATCTCGTAACCCCGCTCCTTCAGGACGTCGATCGCCCCGATGTGCGCGTATCCCCTCGCTCCCCCGGACCCCAACACCAACGCGACTCTCTTGGCCATGGCTCCATGATAGGAAGCCGCCGCGGCGGCGGCCGGATGGGCGGCTCGCGTACAGTTGCCGGCATGGCGCAGCCCCCTTTTCACCCGCCGCAGGCACCCGCCCCGCAGTGCTATCGGCACCCCGGGCAGGTCACCTACATCCACTGCCAGCGGTGCGGCCGTCCGATCTGCCCGCAGTGTTCGATCTCTGCGGCGGTCGGGTTCCAGTGCCCCGAGTGCGTGTCCGCCGGAATGCGGCAGACCCGGCAGAACCAGGGGCCCTACGGCGGCGAGCGGTCGAAGAACCCGGCGCTGACCACCCTCGCGCTGATCGCGACGAACGCGGCGGTGTGGGTGTTGCTCATGCTCACCGGCGGCCACGCCGGCTGGGCATTCTGGCGGCTGGCCCTGGCGCCCACCGGTAGCTGCCTGGCCAGCAACGACCCAGGCCTGTACTACCCCGGAGCCGGCGCCGACGCCTGCGCGGCCTTGGGTGCGCAGGCCACCTGGATGCCCGGAGTCGCCGACGGCGCCCCTTGGCAATTGCTGACCAGCGCCTTCAGCCATCTCGAGATCCCGCACCTGGGCTTCAACATGCTGGCGCTGTGGTTCCTTGGGCCCCAGCTCGAGCGGGTGATCGGACGCGCTCGGTTCCTCGCCCTCTACCTCGTCTCGGCGCTCACCGGCTCCGCTGCCGTGATGTGGCTGAGCGATCCGGGCAGCACCACCCTGGGCGCCTCCGGCGCCGTCTTCGGTCTGCTCGGCGCGCTCCTGGTACTCGTCCTCAAGGTCAAGGGGAACGCCCAGTCGATCCTGCTGTGGCTCGGGCTGAACGTGGCCTACACCTTCTTCGGGCCCGGCTCGATCTCCTGGCAGGGCCACCTCGGCGGACTGATCGGCGGTGCCGCGATCGCCGCGATCATCGCCTACGCCCCCAAGCAGAACCGAGCCCGCATCCAGTGGGCCGGCATCGCTGGGCTGGCCGTGCTCACCCTGGTGCTGATCGCCCTCCGCATCCCGCAGCTCGCCTGAGTTCGTCCCCGCCCCCAACCTCCCCGGACAGCGGGCAGCAGCTACCCTCCCCGTCCCGCAGAAACCGGGCGATTCCGGGCCGCTGGACGACATATCCAGTCAACTCACCGGGTCTGCCCGGTTTCTGCGAGACGGGAGGGCACCAGGGGGAGACGAAGGGACGACCACGCAGGGGGTCAGTCCTGGGTGAGACGGGCGATGTGGAGGGCCAGGTAGGTCTGCTCGTCGGTGGTGATCACGGTGTTCAGCCGCAACTCGAGCAGGGCGCTCACCTTCTGGGCGGCCTGGTGGGCCTCGGGGAAGGAGTCGCGGATGGCGTTGGCGAAGCTGGTGGGGTTCTCGGAGAGCTGGCGGCCGGTGTCCACCCGGACGAAGAAGTAGCGCAGGTGGGTGAGGAAGCGCGCTGCGTTGATCGAGTCGGTGTCGAAGGAACGTTCGTACGCCGACTCCAGCACCTCGAAGACCTGGTGGAAGATCTCGGTCATCGCGAAGGTGCGGGAGAGGTCGTCGGTGGCGAAGGCGGCGGCGTTCACCAGGTGCAGGGCGATCGGCACCGCCTCGTCGTCCGGGACGTGGACGCCGGTGCGCTCGCGCACCAGCTGGACGCCGGCCAGCGCGACGCGCAGTTCGGCCGGGTAGAGGTGCGTGACCTCCGCCCGCAGCGGCGACTCCAGCCGGATGCCCAGCCGCACCCGCTTCACGGCGAAGCTGATGTGGTCGGCCAGCGGGATCAGCTGGGGCTGGCTGAGCTTCAGCTCCAGCTCGCGGTGCGCCAGCTCGAGGATCTCCTGGGCCAGCGCGAGATGCTCCGGCGGGATCTCGGTCAGGAAGGCCTGCAGTTCGTCCACATCGTGCTGGGCATCGGGGACGAAGGTCTGGACGACCTTGCTGGAATCCACCAGGTCTCCGGGCTGGCGCTGGAAGCCCAGGCAGCGGCCGGTGAGCACCACCTCGCCTCGCTGGGGGTGGCGCGCGAGGACGACGTTGTTGTTGAAGACCTTGAGGATCTTCACCCGCCACCTCCTCTGGCTGCCGGGACGCCATCCGCCACAGATCGCAGGCTATGGGGCATCAGTTTACGAGCGACGTACCTGGGGCGGCGGCGGAAACCCGGACATTCGCCGGGCTCCGCCGCCCCGGATCGGTGTCAGGAGAGATCGGCTCCGTTGGAGGCGATCACCTTGGCGTACCAGCCGAAGCTGTCCTTGCGGTAGCGGGCGAGATCGAGCAGGTCGAACTCGTCGCGGTTCACGTAGACGAAGCCGTACCGCTTGGCCACGCCCTGGTGGGTCGACACCAGGTCGATCGCCGACCACGGGCAGTAGCCGAGCACCTCAACGCCGTCGCTGACCGCCAGCTGGATCTGCGCGATGTGATCGCGCAGGTAGTCGATCCGGTAGCCGTCGTGCACCTGGCCGTCCTCGAGCTTGTCGAAGGCGCCCAGGCCGTTCTCCGTCACCAGCAGCGGCAGATGGTAGCGATCCCAGATCGCCCTGAAGGTGTTCCGGAAGCTGATCGGATCGATCTCCCAGCCGAACTCCGTCCTCGGCAGATAGGGGTTCTGCGCACCGGAGTAGACCCCCTTCTCCCCCGCTGCCAACTGCTGGTCGCTCCACGAGGCTGCACCCGCGTCCTCGCCAGGACGCGCGACGGTGTGGGTGGCGTAGTAGTTGAACGCGATGAAGTCCGGACGGTCGGAGGCCAGCAACTCCAGATCGCCCTCGGCGATCTCGGGCGCCGCGCCCTGCTCCTCGAGATAGGCCCAGGCCACCGAGTTGTAGGGGTCTGCTGCACGGATAGGTGACAACTGATCTGCCTAGCCTTCGGGTTGGGCTGGGAGGATGTCCACCGTGTCGAAGAAGCCGTACCCCAAGGAGTTCCGTGACGACGTGGTTCGCGTCGCCAGGAACCGTGAGCCCGGTGTCGGGCTGGACCAGATCGCCAAGGACTTCGGGATCCACTTCACCACGTTGTACGACTGGTTGAAGAAGGCCGACATCGAGGACGGTGAGCGGCCCGGCGCGACTCAGGTTCAGTCGGCGGAGCTGCGGGAGGCGAAGCGGCGGATCCGGCTGCTGGAACAGGAGAACGAAGTCCTCCGCAGGGCGGCGGCGTATCTGTCGCAGGCGAACCTGCCGGGAAAATGATGTACCCGCTCGTTAAAGAGCTGGCCGCCGACGGGATCCCTGTCACGGTCGCGTGCGGGGTGTTGAAGCTCGCCAGGGCGCCCTACTACCGCTGGCTCGCCGATCCGGTGACTGATGCCGAGTGGGTGGAGGCGCATCGGGCCAACGCGCTGTTCGACGCCCACGCCGATGATCCGGAGTTCGGCTACCGGTTCCTGGCTGATGAGGCCCGCCAGGCCGGGCAGGTGATGGCTGAACGCACCGCGTGGCGGATCTGTGCTGACAACGGCTGGTGGTCAGCGTTCGGGAAGAAGCGCGTCCGCAACGGCAAGAAGCCTGGTCCGCCGGTCCACGACGACCTGTGCGCCATCACTGATGAGAAGGGCCGGACCCGGCACGAGTTCACCGCTACGGCCCCGAACGAGTTGTGGATCGGCGACATCACCGAGCACTGGACGAACGAGGGGAAGCTGTACCTGTGCGCGTTCAAGGACGTGTACTCCAACCGGATCGTGGGCTACTCCATCGACTCACCGATGAAGTCCCGCCTCGCCGTCACCGCCCTGAACAATGCCGCCGCCCGCCGCGGTGACGTTGCCGGTTGTGTGGTTCACACCGATCGAGGGTCAGTTTCGTTCCAGGAGGTTCCTGGCTGCGCTTCGCCACCACCAGCTGACCGGATCGATGGGTCAGGTCGCCTCGGCCGGCGACAACGCTGCGATGGAGATGCTCCTATCAGTGTCAAGCGGTCATCGGGGCGGCCTCGAGGAGTCGGAAGAGGTGTCGGGCGTAGTAGCGCTTCAGGCAGCGCATCGCTTCGCGCTTGGTCTTGCCCTCGGCGATCCGGCGGGTGATGTACTCCTTGGTCGGCTGGTGATGCTTCGCACGCGCCAAGATCACGGTGTGCAACGCACGGTTGAGCTGGCGGTCACCGCCGCGTGAGAGTCGGTGGCGAGTCTGGGTCTGGCCTGACGTAGCCTCCAGCGGTGCGACGCCGCCGAGCCTGGCGAAGGCTGCCTCGTCACGGCAGCGGCCAGGGTGTGACCACGACACCAGGATCTGAGCAGCCATGAGCGCACCGATTCCGGGCTCGTCGAGAAGCATCGGTGCCATCGCGCGCACCAGGGGCACCATCGCCAGCTCGAGCTCACGGCACTCATCGGTGAGTTGCCGGACCCGGTTCGCGGTGCTGCGCAACGACAGCTTTGTCGCCGCGTACTCGGGATCGGTGGCTGTGTCCGGACGCAGCCGCTGGCAACGTCCGACCAAGTCCATCAGCGGGCGGCCGTGCAGGTCCTCGCGCAGGTCGACCGGCGCGGTGACGATGAGTGCCTTGAGGACGTTGATCGCGGCGACCCGTGCGAGTTTCGCGCTGTCGCGGGCGGTGATGAGCGTTCGCAGCCCCTCACGGGTACCGCGCGAACGCGGCGTGGCCCAAGTCTTGCGTCCCAGGATCTCGCGCGCGGCGCGGACGGCGTCCAGAGAGTCAGACTTTGCACCGTCCTTCGACGGCCGCGTGCCGGGGTGATCGAACTCGATGACGAACTCGCCCTTGGTTGCGAGTGCCGAAGCCAAGCCAGCACCGTAGCTTCCGCTGGACTCGATCGACCAAGCCCGCCTGTCGTCGACCGTGTGCTCCTTCGCCCACCGCATCGCCTGGCCATAGCCCCGGGCGGTAGCGGCGAAGACCTTCGAGGCGACCTCGCCCTGAGTTCTTGCACAGACGACCGCGGCGGTGATGCGGTCCCTGTCGGGGTCAACTCCGATGACGTGATCGACAAGTTCTGCCAATGACATGCCTTGCTCCTTCTGATCCGGCGGACGGGCTCCGCCGAGGAAGTGAGGCAGGACTGTGACGGGTCACCCGAAGGGACAAGCTCCTAATCAAGCCATCGGAGTCGGCGGTGCGGCTGGCGGACATATCTCTCAATGAAGACACCGGCGGGGTCGGTCATTCTGTGAGTCACGTCAGCCGGCACCACCTTGCCGCGCAGCATGCTGAAAGTCTCACAGTCCTTCTTCGCCCTGCTCCAGAAGAACGTGCTGGACCGGCACCGCTGGGCCACCCGCCACGAGCTCCGGCTCGCGATCATCACCTGGATCGAACGCACCTACCACCGCCGCCGGCGCCAGGACGGGTTGGGCCGGTTGACCCCCATCGAGTACGAGACCATCATGACCACGACAGCCACTCAGGCTGCGTGACTAACCACTGTCACCTGATCGTGCAGCAGACCCCGATGGACCGTCACCTTAGGCCAGGCGGGGAGACGGCGTCAATCCACCACTCCAGCGGCCGAAGCCGAAAGAGCCCCGGCACCAGGACCGGCGCCGGGGCTCCTTCAGAGCTCACTCAGGGAGCGACGTACTCACCCTGCAGCTTGCGATAGGCGAAGGCGGTCGCGATCAGGATCACCGGAATCGCCGCCAGCAGGCCGATGCCGCACAGCAGGGCGCCCACGATCGCGGCCAGCAGCGAGGCGAAGTACAGCCCGACCAGGCTGCCCAGGTTGCGGTTCACCAGCGAGGCGCTGGCCTTGATCGCCTCCCAGGCGGGCAGGTTCTTGTCCACCACGAAGTGCAGCGTGAACTGGGTGAAGAAGACCACCAGCAGGCCAGGGATCACGCACAGGTAGCTACCGATGGTGGTGCCCACGCCGATGATCAGGCTGGCGATCAGCGGCTGCACGAGGTTGTCCAGCCGGAACACGGTCTTCAGCGACACCTCCCGTCCGTGCGTGATGTCCAGTGCCGCGCGCACCAGGCCGACGCTGATCACGAAACCCACGACCATGCCGACGAGGGTGAACAGCATCATCACGATGGTGCCGAAGGTGGACAGCCCGCCGAACGGGTCGTCCGTCCGCGCCGTCAGGCCGGCGACGAAACCACCGAGCCCGCCGATCGCGCCGGGAACCACCAGCGCCACCAGGGTGACCAGCAGGATCGGCCCAAGATGGGCCTGGAACTTCCGCCAGCCGTAGTTGAAGGCCTCGCCGACGCTGAACGACGCCGACGGCGGCTGCAGCGGCTCACCGTATCCACCGGCCGGCGGGTACGGGTCCGAAGGCGGCGGGGGCGGGAAGCCGCCCTGGTCGAATCCCCCGGCCGGCGGATAGCCCGGCGCCTGGCCGTAGGGATCGGACGGGGGCTGGTAACCCCCTGGCGGAGGCGGATAGCTCCCCGCCGGCGGCTCACCGTAGTAGCCGGGATTCTGGGCGGCGTACGGATCGGCGGGCGGCTGGTAACCGCCGGCTGTGGGGTCGTACCCTCCGGGAGCCGGGGTCTCCGGCTCGCTGCCGTAGGGCGCCTGGAAGTCGGGCGCGGAAGGCGGATCGGCCGGCTCAGGACCGGCGGGGGTCACCGGCTCGTCGCGATCATCGGGCAGTTGGTCTGACATCGCTTCTCGTCTCCTAGGGTTCGGTTAGTCGAATCCTAGGGCCACCGGACCGTCAGGCGACCGTGTTCCGGCCGCGGTTCACCCCGGTTCTCGGCGGCGAGTCATAATGAACCGGTGGTCACCACCGCCGCTCCGGCACCCTTCTCGGCCGTTCGCGCGCTGCGCGCAGCCGCGTGGTTCGGTGGCCTCGGACTCACCCTCAGCGCTGTCAAGGCAGCCACCGGCTGGGGTATCGGCTGCCCCTGGCGCGCGCTCACCGGCACGCGCTGCCCGCTCTGCGGTGCCACCACGATGGGGGCGCACCTGCTGACCGGCGATCTTCCGGGAGCCTGGGCCGCCAACCCCTTCGTTCTGATCCTGCTCGGCATCGGCGTGGTCGCGGTGATCGCCTGGGTGATCGAAGCCGCCGGCGGACCGGCCCTGCGTCCGCCCGGCAGGCTGCGCTCGGCGGCGGTGTGGTGGCTGGGGCTGGGGGGTGCGGCGGTGGCCTACTGGATCGGGCGGAATCTCTAGCCGGAACTCGTCGGAGAAAGGGGATCTCGTCTCAACAGCGCGAGGCTCGAGCCGTAGCCCGAGCCTCCTGCTTGCTCATTCCCCCCCATAGCGATGAGCACCGGGTCAGTTTGACAGCGCCCTCGCGCCGATGACAATTACCATCTTTTCGCCTGACAAGAGCGAGGCACGCTAGGTTGTCGCTCGACAGGTTCTTCTTCGACCCCAGGGAGGACGGATGGCATCGGCGGGGGCCTACGGCCACGCGAGCCGCAGTCTGCAGTTGCTCCTGGAGGCCTACGCGGCCGCCCGACTGCCCGACTGGCAGGCGTTCGCACGCACTCTGAAGATGGTTCGGCTCGCGCCGGGCGAAGTGCTCTTCCGGGCGGGAGAGCCCCATCCCTACCTCTACCTGGTGCACACCGGGCTCACCCGCGCGCAGGCCACCACGCCCAGCGGGCACACGTCCACCATCTTCTTCTCCGAGGAGGGCGACCTCCTCGCCTCCATGACCAGCCTCGCTCCACGAGCGGCCAAGCGACTGTACGAGCGGGGGCTCCATCCGCGGCTGGACGACTTGGCGCCGGCTGTCGAGAGCCGCTCGCTGCACACCGTCAGCGCCGTGGAGCCGTCGGTACTGATCCGCGGCGACTACCAGATGATCGACCAGCTCGCCCAGCGGCATCACGCCTGGTCGGCGCTGGCCGCCGCAGTCTCGATCGTGTACGCGATGACCCAGCAGGCGGATGCCATCGTCGCGCGGGAGACGCCCGAGGAGCGCTATCGCTCGATGCTCGTGGACCGGTCCGACCTGCTCGCCCGGCTCACCCAGCGCGATCTGGCCGCCTTCCTCAACGTCACCGAGACCACCATGTCGCGGATCGCCAAGCGAGTACGCGACGAGGAAGCCCGCTAGGGAGTGACTGTCCCGGCGTCGCTGGCCGCCGGCGTCGGTGTGGGCTCCGGGGTCTCCGATTCCGTCGGTGTCGGAGTGGGCGTCGGAGTCGGAGTGGGCGTCTCGCTGGGCGTCGGAGTCGGCGTCGGCGTCACGGTCGGCGTTGGCGTCTCACTCGGGGTCGGCGTGGGCGTCTCGGTCGGCTCCGGGGTGGGGCTGGGCTTCCGTTCCGGGCGGACCACCTGGGTGATGGTGGTACCGGAGCCGCCATCCAGCGAACGTCCGATCGCGAACTCGAAGGTCGTGATCGCGAGCGCGGCGATCCCGAAGATCGCGAGCGCGGCGATCAGCACTCGCTTGGCGACCGCCCGCCAGGTCCGGCCACGATCGCGCGGCCGGACCGGCTCGGGCTCGGGCTCGGGAACCGCGTCATCGGGCTCAGCGACGTCCTCGGGATCCAGCTCGGGGTCGCCGTCGCGGATCCGGTCCCAGCCGTTGTGCAGCACCGAGGTGAGGTGGCGTCCGGTGTGATCGAGGCCGGCTGTGTAGACCGTCCCGGCGATCGCACCCACGACGCTGGCCAGAGCCGCTCCGAAGATGGTTCCGGCCGTTCCCAGCGACGACCCCACGTAGGCCACCGTTGCCGCGGCCGCCGCGCTGCCCAACAGCTGCGGCAGCGAGAAGGTAAGCCGGGGACGCTCCTTGGTGGGTTCGTTCTTCTCGGGTTCGTCACTCACGGGTGTGCCTGGTCTCATTCATCGGTACTCCGGCTGACCAGCCTAGCCGCCGGGCCCAAGTGGTCCGGCGGGAGCGGAAACCGTCAGGGGAACACGCCGACCTGCTCGGCGATCAGCCGCGCGATCTGCTGGGACGCGCCAGGACGCGCCAGGCTCTGGCTGGCCCGGGCCACCGCTTCGCGGGAGGCCGGATCCTTCACCCACTGCCGGATGACGGCCTGCGCATCGCGGACCCGAGGCGCCCACACGCCGGCGCCACCTTCGACGACGTAGTCGACGTTGCCGTCCTCCTGCCCCGGCAGCCGGGAGTAGAGGACGATCGGGAGCCCGCAGATGAAGGCCTCGCTGATGCTGCCCGGCCCGGCCTTCGTCACCATGATGTCGGCGGCCCGCATGAAGGCGGGCATCTCGCGGGTGAACCCGTAGATGTGGGCGGGAAGCTGCCAGTCGACGGCTTCCAGATCCTGCCGCAACTCCTCGTTGCGGCCACAGATCACCACCAGCGTGGCCTTCAGGTCGGAGGAGTTGAGGGCTTTCGCGATCCGCTTCACGCCGCCCAGGCCGTCGCCGCCGCCGACGACCAGGACGACCGGCAGATCCGTCCGCCACCCCATCGACTGCCGCCAGGCATCCCGGTCGGGCAGCGGCTCGAGGAAGCGTTGCGCCACCGGAAGCCCGACCACCCGCAGGTTCCCCGCGGGAATGCCGTACCGGATGGCCTTCGCCTTGGCCTGCTCGGTGGGCACCACCACCAGGTCGGCGCGCCGATCGAACCAGAAGGCGTGGGTGGAGACCATGTCGGTGACCACGGTGATGAACGGCCGCGGCGACTTGCGCATCGCGCGGGCCAGATGGCGGTTCACCAGCGGATGCACCGAGATGATCAGGTCGGCCGGATTCTCGGCCACCAGCCGCTTCGCGGCCTTGCGCAGGTAGGGGTAGCTGAGGTCGTTGATCGCATTGCTGCCGCCGCGGGTGTTCGTCGCCTTCCAGGAGAACCCCCAGGCCTGCGGCACCCGCGAGATCTCCGGGTAGATCTCCGGCGCCCTGTTGAGCGGCCGTGGGTAGTAGTCGCGGAAGAAGTCGACCATGGACGAGTCGAACCGTCCGGGGAACTCCAGATCGAGAGCCTCGATCAGCGCCTCCGTCGCCGAGCGGTGGCCGCCGCCGGTATCGGAGAACAGGAACAACAACCGCTTGCGGTCGACCTCGACCGAATCAGTCATGGGAGCCTCCAGTGCTGGTGGGGGCGGGGATTCAGGCCTTGATCCCGACCTTGGCGGACGTGTGCGGGAGCTCGACGAAGGTCCGTCCCACCGCCATCTTCAGCGGCGACCCGTCGTCGAGGGTGAAGGTGAACAACGAGCGGACGTCGGTGCCCTTGGCCCATCGTCCCTGGACGTAGGCGCCGCCGTGGAAGTAGTAGAAATCGCCTTCCTCGCCGGTGATGTCGTGGAAGGGCTCCTTGTGGGCGAAGTGCTGCTTGGCGAGGATCACCAGGAGGTTGTCGGTGGTGACGCGGGTACCGTCGGAGAGGACGTGCTTGCCCCACGGCATGGAGCGCTGGTACTGCTCCTTCTTCTCGCTGTAGCTGTACCCCATGTTGTAGGCGTCGCCCTTCTTCCACGGCACCGACACCGAGGTCGCCGGCTTGCCGGCGGTCTGTGTGGAGGGCACCTCGTCGCCGGTGGCGAAGGGGAAGTAGAGCACCTGCGGGGTGGTGACGATCTTGCTGTGCTGGGCCAGATTCTCCGGGTGGCAGACCACGGCGCGGTCGTAGTACTTCTGGCCCTTGATCGTGCGCACCCGCGCGCCGTCGATGGAGTACGCCTTCGGCGACTTGCCCTTGGTCGCCATGTAGGTGCGCTTGAAGTCGAGCGCCGTGCCGTTCTTCTTGAAGTACTTAAGCGTCCAGCCCGCGGCACCGGTGTTGCCGATCACCGCTTCCATCGGCGAGAGCAGCGGGATGTCCACCGGACGGATGGAACGCACCGGCGCCACATCGGGGGCGAAGCTCGAGTGGAAGACCGGCAGCAGCCGGGTGCCGCTCTGGTACAGCCCGGCCGGGTAGCCGTCCAGCTGCACGAACACGATGTCGGCTTCGTTGATCCCGTCCTGCGGGTGCTCCCCCTGGTTGTCGGGCACCTTCACGGCGACGACCGCGTGTTCGGCCTGCTTCGGGTCGTCCAGCAACTCGCCGGTGAGCGGCCAGCGGGGACGGGGGTCGCCGGTGGCCGTGGGGGTCGGTTCCGGAGTCGGAGCCGGGGTGGCCGCAGGGGCTGAGGGCACGGGGGTCTCGGCAGCGGCTGACGGGGTGCAACCGGCCAGCAACGGCACCGCGGCCGCGGCTCCCGCTGCCCCGATCGCGCCCACCACGAGCGTCCGGCGGCTCACCGACTCCATTGGGTAACTCCTCTATCGCCTATCAGCCCGCGCGGGCGTCCGGGACCATGCTAGGGCGAATCCGCAGTCCGCCCCGTATCGGCGCGCGATTGCGGCACGGGGAGAAAACCTCCCGCTCAGGCCGGGTAGTCCATGCAGGCTCGGGCGGTGCGCACCTTGCCGATGAACTGCGCGACGGCGACGTGCCGCGGGTGGCCGGCGTAGGCCTGTAGCGCCGCCTCGGACTCGAACTCGCTGTAGAGCACCAGATCGTAGGAGTGCTCGAACGGATCGGCTCCGATCGCCACCTCGAAAGTTCCCATTCCCGGCACCAGGCCGCGCAGTGCGACCAGGTCGGCCTGTGCCTTGGCCAGGTTGGCGGCCTTGTCAGCTCCCTCGGCGGCGTCGGCGAAGTTCCACATGACGATGTGTTTGATCACAGCGCGATTCTCGCACGGGATCAGCCCACCCCACCGTCGGCCGCGGACGGCGGGCCGCCGGCGCGGCCCAGGCGCACCAGATCGAGCAGTTCGTGCCAGGCGTCGATCTTGGCGCGCTCGCGTCCGGAGGCCTCGCCGCGGGACTGCTCGGCGGCATCGATCCGCTGCCAGTCCGCCAGGGTGGACGGGGCGAAGCCGCGCGCGGCCAGTACCGCGTCCAAGTCGACGAGGTCACGCCGCGGAGCGTCGGCCAGGTCGGTCACCAGGTGCGCGACCGTCTCGGCAGCGTCGGCCTTGTTGGTGCCGATCACGCCGATCGGGCCACGTTTGATCCAGCCCACCGCGTACTCCCCCGGGCGCGGCCGGCCAGTCTCGTCGATCACCCGGCCCTCGGCGTTGGGGATGCGTCCGGTGGCGGCGTCGAAGGGGACGCCGGGTAGCGGGATCCCCCGGTAGCCGATCGCCCGGAGCACCAGCTGAGCCTCGATGGTGCTGAGTTCGCCGGTGCAGTCGACCGCGCCGGGGCCGGCCGCGACGGTGCGTTCGACGGTGACGTGCTCCACCTCGCCTTGGCCGACCAGCCGGATCGGGCGATGCCAGAACAGGAAGTGGAGCCGGGCGCGCGGGTCCTCGATCGGCCGGCTCACCGCCTCGGCCAGCGTGGCCACGTTCGCGCGGGTGCGCCGATCGAGCAGCGTGGCGTCGATGGTCGCCAGGTCCACTCCGGCCACCTCGACCTCGACATCGGCGGGGGACACCAGCTCGCGCAGTTCGGTGGTGGTGAAGCTGGCGTGCTCGGGGCCGCGGCGTCCGACCACCCAGACGTCGCCGATCTCGGCGGCGGCAAGCTCGTCCAGCACGGCCCGCGGCATGTCGGTCGCTGAAAGTTCTTCGGCCGGCTTGAGCAGGATGCGCGCCACGTCCACCGCCACATTGCCCACCCCGGCGATCACCACCGTGCGGACGCCGCGCAGGGTCTGCGGGGTGGCATCGGGATGACCGGAGTACCAGGCGACGAACTCCCGCGCCGACCGGCTGCCCAGGAGCGATTCGCCGGGGATCTCCATCCGCCGGTCCTCACTGGCGCCGGCTGCATAGATCACCGCGTCGTAGCCGGCCTTCAGTTCGTCCACCGTGACGTCGCGGCCCAGCTCCACCAGGCCGCGGAAGCGCACCCGGTCGGAGTCGAAGACCCGCGCCAGCACGCCGGCGATTCCCTTGATGCTCTCGTGGTCGGGCGCGACCCCGTAGCGCAGCAGCCCGAACGGGGTGGGAAGCCGGTCGAAGATGTCGACCTCGACGTCGGCAGTGTTCAGCAGCGCCTGCGCGGCGAACAGCCCGGACGGACCCGCGCCCACCACCGCCACCCGCCTGGTCACGACAGCCTCCGGAGTTCGACGGCGGTCGGGATCGGATGCCGCTGGCCGCCGACGTGCACCACGTCGGAGCCGTCGACCCGCAGCTGGCTGCGGTAGCTGGCCAGCGCCTCGGCCACCAGTTCGCGGTACCGGTCGAGGGGGCCTGGCCCCCCGGGCTGCCGGGAGACGATCTCGACGAACCCGATGCCCGCCTGTTCGGCCGCCAGCACCGCGATGTGGTGGCAGGCGACGTGGTCGGGGTGTCCGTACCCGCCGAACCGGTCGTAGCTCACCAGCACCTCGGCGCCGAACCAGGTGGCATAGCTCACCAGATCGTCGGCGGCCTCGGCGACGGACGCTGCGGTGAGCGCCTCCGGGCCCGCCTGCGGCCCGGGCCCCGCCAGTTCGGGAGTCACCCACGCCATGCCCGAGTCGGTGTAGCGGCGCGGTGGGCGGCCGACGGCTCGGGCGGGCGGTTCGCCGAGGAATCCGTGGTGCTCCACCCCCAGCACGGCCAGCGCCCCGGCCAACTCACGCTCTCGTAGCGTCACCAGGTCGGCGGCCAGGGCAGGATCGGTGGTTTCGCCCTGCTCCCCGCGGGTGGCGGTGACCACGCCGACGGTCACCCCCCGGTTCACCAGATCGGCGATCAGGGCGCCGGTGGCGAGGGTCTCGTCGTCGGGGTGGGCGTGCAGGAAGAGCACGCGGGCGACCGCTCCCAACGCAGTCATGCCGAATTCCGTTCCGACGGCGGCCGGTTCCGGCCGGTCTCGGACAGGCCCGCCCGCTCCCCTGGCCCGGGCCGCGTCGCCGGCGAGGTGTGCAGTGGGGCGGAAGCAGGACGCACGGCGGCAGCCTACCTTCTGGGCTGCCGGCAGGCCCGTGTTCGCGGCGCCCGCTGAGCAATCAGCGCCGTCAGCTCGTCAGCCGGTAGACCCGCGCCTCCCACTCCCCCAGCGCATCGCGGGCGGAGGCATCGCCATTGCCGAGGACGAGCTCGAGCTGCCCACCCTCCGGCGGCAACAGGTCGCCGAGCCGGATCGACCTGACCTCTCCGGAGAGGTTCACGACCACCAGCAGTGACTCCGACCCCAGCTCTCGCCGGTAGGCGAGGACATTCGGGTCGCCCGCGTCGAGCTCGACGAAGCTACCGTGGGCCACGACGTCGCTGTTGGCGCGCAGCCGGATGAGGCGCCGGTAGTAGGCCAGGACAGAATCCTCCTCCGCGGCCTCCGCAGCGGCGTTGACCGTGCGGTAGTCCGGATTCACCGGCATCCAGGGCCGACCGGTCGAGAAACCGGCATGGGGTCCGTCCGTCCACTGCATCGGGCTGCGGGGGTTGTCACGCCCCTTGAGCCGGAAGACCTCGAGCACCCCGTCGGGGTCGCTTCCGGCCGCGACCGCCGTCGCGAAGTGATTGCGGCTCTCGATGTCGTAGAGATCCTCGGACGAGGCGACGGGCGCGTTGGCCATGCCCAGTTCCTCGCCCTGGAACACGTAGGGCGTCCCCCGCAGGAGGTGCAGCGCCGTCGCCAGAGCCGTGGCCGAGCGGGTACGGAATCGCTCGTCGCCGAACCGCGAGAGTTGCCGGGGCTGGTCGTGGTTGGAGAGATAGAGACTGTTCCAGCCCCGATCTCCCAGGGCGTGCTGCCAGGCGACCAGCGAGCCGAACACCTCGCGCGCGCTGGTGGGGCGCAGCTCCCATTTGTCGGGGCCGACCTGATCGAGGTTGACGTGCTCGAACTGGAAGACCATGTCGAGCGGACCCTCGTGGTCGGTCAGCTGGGCGGCCTGGCTGGGTGTGATCATCGGCGTCTCACCCACCGTCAGCAACTCTTTGCCGGGATCGGAGAGGACGGCCAGGCGCATCTCCTGCAGGTACTCCATCAGGTGAGGACCGCTCGCGAACCAGCGGCTTCCGTCCTCGTAGCCCTGCGGCCCCGGCTCCCCGGCAGGCAGGCCGGGATCCTTGGAGATGTAGTTGATGACATCCATCCGGAAGCCGTCGACCCCGCGGTCGATCCACCACTTCATCATCTGGTGGATGGCAGCCCGCACCCGGGGGTTCTCCCAGTTGAGGTCTGGCTGCTTGGGAGCGAACAGGTGGAGGTAGTACTCGCCGCTGGCGGGATCGAGCGTCCAGGCCGGGCCGGAGAAGAACGAGCCCCAGTCGTTGGGCGGAAGGCTGCTGCCGTCGGGTGCCGTGCGTCCCTTGCGCCACCAGTACCAGTCCCGGCGCGGGTCGTCCTTGCTGCTTCTCGACTCCTTGAACCACTGGTGTTCGTCGGAGGTGTGGTTGACCACCAGATCCATGATCAGGCGAATGCCCCGGGCGTGGAGGGCGGCGAGCAGTTCGTCGAAGTCGTCGAGGGTGCCGAACACCGGGTCGATCGCGCAGTAGTCGGCGATGTCGTAGCCGTTGTCCGCGTGCGGCGACTTGTAGATCGGCGACAACCAGACAGCTCCGATGCCCAGCTCGGCCAGGTAGTCGACCTTGCTGATGATTCCTCTCAGGTCACCGATACCGTCGCCGTCGGAATCGGCGAAGCTCCGCGGATAGATCTGATAGATCGTGGCTCGCTTCCACCACGGCTCGTCCACTCGGCTCACCGCGAACCACCAGCCAGCTCGCCACTGGCGCGGCCGCCGACGACGATGCCATCGCCGTTGACCGCGAAGCCGTCGAGATCCCCCTCGTGGACGCGAAGTTCCCACCGCCGGCCGCCTCCCGGCGAGGTATCCTCCCGGTAGGTTCCCCAGCCCGCGCCGCAGGACCAGATGGTTCCGAAGGCCTCGGCGTCACCCGCGGGCTTGAAGCCGATGGCCCTGCCCGGGACATCGCAGTCGACACCGGAGTAGGCGCTGATCAGACCCCATGACGCCATGGCCCGGGTGTAGTGCCAGCCGGCCTCGATCTCCGCCCACGGATTGCGCTTGCCGCCGTCGTAGCGGTCGCGTACGGCCTGCACGACCGTGAGGCCCTCGGCCACGAGGCCCTCCGCGATCAGGTGCGAGGCCAGGGCGTACTCCGTTCCGGTCCACACCTCGTCGCAGAAGGCGAAGGGGTAGTCCGGCCGGCCACCGCGGGGCCAGGAACAGTTGACGACGCCGCCCTCACCCGGCATGGCGTAGGTCCGTTGCACCTGCTCGTCGTCCGCCGCGTCGGGGCGGAAGTTGTACGCGAAGACGCTGGTCAGCGCGCGTCGCACAAGGTCCGCCGGCAGGAGGTGGCCGAGCCCGGTCAGCCGGGCGAGCCACTGGCCCAGCAGCTGATCGGTCAGGCAGCCGTCGCCCATCTGGTAGGGCCGGGTCAGATTCCCCAACCGATCCTGGGCGAGGTACTCGCCGTTCCACAGCAGGGACACGACTCGTCCACTCGTCTCGTCGGCCAGCGAACGGTACCGGTCCGCCGCCGGCTGGTCGCCGGCGGCCCGGGCGAGCTCCGCGGCGGCGCGCAGCGCTGCCAGGAACAGGACGTTGCTCATCGGGTTGGCTCCCACGAACTCGATGTCGTAGGTGTTGTGCAGGTCGCCCGCCAGCACGCCGAGTTCGGACGAGTAGCACGCGCGGATGACGTACTCCAGCGCCCGTTGCGCGGCCGGCCAGGCCTGGGCGAGGAACTCCTCGTCGCCGGTGGTCCGCCACTCGCGCAGCATGCGCACGACGGCGCCCAGTTGGCCGTCCGGGCAGATGGGCATGTCCCAGGGGAGGCCCTGGTAGGAGCGCAGGTGGCGGAAGGACATGAACCCGTCCGCCGCGGTGCGCCCGATCTCCATCCGCCGCATGGTCAGCTCCAGGCTCGGGAACAACGCGCTCACGGTCTGCGCATAGTTCCAGACGTGCGTGACGTTGCCGGCCCCGGTGCCGTAGGAGTCGGTGACGCCCTCGTACCCGAAGAAGGAGCCGTCCTCGATCCGGTAGCAGGTGGGGCTGCGCAGCGTGGCGATGTTGTTCGCGGCCGCCTCGAGCGCGGCCATCGGCAGGCTGCTGGAGTACAGCGCGTCCCGGAAGGCGACGGTGCGGCGCTCCAGTTCGGCAAGTCGGGAGTCGAGGTCTTCGACAACGTCCCAGGCGTCCGGGTACCGAATGGCGTAGTGATTCCTCGCACGGGGCAGATCCTCCCAGTCGGTGGTGAGTTGCGCGCGTTGCTCGTCCAGTTCGAGCCAGGTGCCGAGCCGGTTCGGGAACGACCAGGTCAGGACGAACTCGAAGACGTGCGAGCCGCCGGCGGGGATCTCGCGGTGGGCGGCCACCGAGCCAACGACCTCCTTGCGGCGGATGTAGCCGTAGGTGCCCCGTTCGCCCAGGTCACACCGCACTCCCGGCACCACCGGCGCCGGCGACAGCCGCCCGTCGGTGCGGAAGTCGCGCCAGAACTCCTCCGCCAGATCCGTCCACTGGCCGTCGAACCAGTGCGACTTGGTGGTCACGCTCGGTTCCGCGGTCGTGAGGGAGAGGGTTCCGTAGTGCATCGAATCCGGCGTGAGGTCGGCGTTGGCGAAGTACAGGCCACGTCGACCGTCCGTGCTGCGCACCTGGTTTGTCGGCGCGCCGAGGCAGAGCACCTCGCCCATCGAGTCGAACCGGGTGAACCCGCTGGCGTTGGTCAGCGAACCGGCGATCGAGACATCCAGCGGGACGTCGGCAGTGTTGCGGACCTCGTAGCGCAGGATCGCCGCCGGGATGCTCGATGCCTCCACATCGCGCGGGACGAACGGGGTGAACGCCTCCAGGGTGACCTGGAACGGGAGGACATCGTCGAGCAGCCGCACCCAGACATAGGGGTACATGCTCCGCAGTTCCGCGTTCGCGAACCTCGGCAGGCCCGCCAGGTCGGCCGAGGCAAAGCCGCCGGCCAGGTCGAAGGGCGGCTGGTGCCTCGCCTCGAGAACCCGGCTGACCCGCTGCGCGCCACGTGGCTGGGCCGAGATCGCGAAGAACGAGTAGGGCATGGTCTGGCCGGCGCCGGGCCGGTTGAAGATCTCCCAGTCGCACAGCTGCCCCCGGCTCCCCACCGAGACGTTGCCGGTGCCGATCCCACCCAGCGGGAAGCGGGCGACGGGGTGGCTGTCGGCGAAGTAGGAGGAGACGTCGGCGACACGTGCCGGAGCGCTCATGTCGGTCCTTTCTGGTCGAGGAGATGGCGGGTCGGTTCAGCGCACGATGCCCGCGTAGGAGATCCCGGCCCGGAGCTGGCGCTGGAACAGGGCGAAGAAGATTACGACCGGAACCGAGAGCACCGACAACCCCGCGAAGACCGGCGCCACCGGAGCCGAGGCGTAGGTGTTCTGCAGGGACACGAGCCCGAGGGCGGCCGTCATCCGGCCGGGGGTCTCCAGGAAGAGGTTCGGCCAGAAGAAGTCGTTCCAGATGTACTGCGTCGTCGTGATCGCCACGGCGAAGATGGCCGGCCACGACATCGGGACGATGATCCGCCACAGAATGTGGAACCGATTGGCACCGTCGATCGCCGCGGCCTCCTCGATGTCCTTGGGGATGGTCATGAAGTGCTGGCGCAGGATGAACAACGCCAGCACCTGGATCAGCGCCGGCACGATCACCGCCGGCAGCGAGTCGTAGAGGCCTAGGCCGCGGACCAGCAGGAACTGCGGCACGGACGAGACCTGGACCGGGATCATGAGCCCGACGAGGATGATCGCGAACAGCGCATCCCGGCCCGGGAACCGCAACCTCGCGAAGGCGTAGGCGCCGAGGATCGCGACGACCGTCGAGCCGAGCACGACGCAGACCGTGACGATGACGGTGTTGAGCAGCTGGCGCGCAAACGGCAACTCCGTGAAGAGGTACACGTAGGCCTCGAATGTCGGCTCACTCGGGAAGTAGACCGGCGGCAGGGAGAAGCGCTCGCTGGTCGACGCGATGGAGTTGGACAGCACCCAGATGACCGGCCACAGCATCAGCAGACCACCGAGCACCAGCATGACGGAGAGGATTCCCCGCTCGATCAGCCGCCGCGCTCGGCGCCGCGCTCGGGCGATGTCAGCGTTCATAGTGCACCCACCTCCTGCTGGCGACGAGCTGGATCACCGTCACGGCCGCGAGGATGACGATCGTGAGGACGCCCAGGGCAGCGCCGTAGCCGATGTCGAAGCCCCGGAACGCCTTCTCGTAGATGTAGTAGACGATGGTGCGGGTCGCGCCGCCCGGGCCTCCGGCGGTGACGATGTAGGGCCAGGTGAAGATCTGGAAGGCACCGGCGAAGGAGACGATCATCGCGAACAGGGTGGTCGGCGAGATCATCGGCAGGGTGATGCTGAAGAACCTCCGCAGGGTTCCGGCGCCGTCGATCCGGGCCGCTTCGTAGTACTCCTTCGGGATGCCCTGCAGCCCGACGAGGAAGATCAGGAACGTGAATCCGGCCGTCTGCCACATGTCGAGCACCACCAGCGACGGAAGCGCCCAGACCGGATCCGACAGCCAGTTGGGGCCGTCGATGCCCACCTTGGCCAGGTAGTGGTTGACGGGCCCGAAGTCCGGGGAGAGCAGGTAGCGCGCCAGCAGCGCGGCGGCACCGGCGGAGACGAAGAAGGGAAAGACGTAGGCCACCGTCGACCAGGCCTGGATGAACCGGGAGGCTGCGGTGTTGACCGCCAGCGCGAGAAGCAGGCCGACGATCAGATGCAGGGTCGCCGTGGCGATCGAGAAGAGAAGCGAGTTGAGCAGCACCCGGGGAAGGACGTCGTCGGTCGCGAGCCGGGCGTAGTTCTCCGCGGCCACCCAGCCGAAATCGCCGGAGAGCAGATCCCACTGGGTGAAGGAGAGCACGAAGGTGCCGACCAGCGGCACGCCGATGAACAGGGCGAAGAGGAGGAGAGCGGGGCTCGCGAAGGCGTAGCCGGCGATCAACTCGTTCCTCGCTTGCCGCGATCGCCGCCTCCTCGCGGCCGGAAGTGCTCGGCGCGAAGCCGAGCCGAGCACTTCCGGCCGCTGAGGGAGATCGGGCTCCGAGGTCATCCGGCGAGGATCCCATCGATGTTCGACGAGAGCTCTGCCAGTCCGTCCTCTGGCGAGACGTTGCCCAGCAGCATCTGGTTCCACGAGTCCTGGATCGCCGCGCCGATCTCGCCGCCCTGCTCCACACCGACGACCAGGTGCGCGTAGTTGAGGGCCTCGTCCAGGTGCTGGCCGCCGTCCGGCAGCTTGGCGAGGTACTCCGGCGAGTTCTGGGTGGAGACGCGCACCGGCTGCGCGCCGAGGGTGATCATCTTGCTCTGGCCCTCGGACGAGATGAGCCATTTCACGAAGTTCCACGCCTGATCGGCCTTCGTGCTCTTGTCGAGGATCCCGAAGGCGCCCAGGCCCATCGGGGAGCCGTTCCGGGTCTGCTGGGGCCACGGCGCGATCCCGAAGTTGTCGGTTCCGCCGAGGGCGGCGAAGCTCGCCACGCCCCAGATGCCAGCGCCCATCATGGCGAGCTTGCCATTGGCGAGCGCGCCGTACTGATCGAAGGTGCCGCCGGGAGCCGGAACCAGGTCGTCCTCGACCAGGCTGCGGGCGAAGCTCACCGACTCCACGGCGGCGGGCGTCGACACGGTGCTCTTCGTCCACTGATCGTCGAGCACCGAGGCGCCGTTGGTCGCCAGCCACGGGTCGAGCCCCTGGAAGAGATCCGGGGCGAGGTTGAAGGCGTAGATGCCCTTGTCCGGGTCGCGGAGAGCCTTCGCGGCGGTGCGGAAGTCCTCCCACGTCCAGTCGGCCTCGGGGTAGGCCACCCCGGCGGCGTCGAAGACCGCCTTGTTGTACCAGATGCCGATCGTGTTCACGAGGTGGGGCGCGAAGTAGACGCTTCCGTCCACGTTCTCCTTCTCGTTGAACGCCTTCAGCATTCCCGCGGGCAGGTCGGCGTAGTAGTCGTCCATGAACTCCTGATCCGCCGCGATGAAGTCGTCCAGGGCTCGCAGCACGCCGCGCGAGGAGAGGGTCAGCTGTCCCTCGGTCGGCAGGTACACCGCGTCGTAGTCGGCTCCGCCGGCCAGGCGGGTCTGCAGCACCGACAGGAAGTCGGGCCAGGTGGTGAGCGGGATCGGGACGGGGTTGATCTTGTAGCCGGGATTGGCCGCCTCGTAGTCACTCAGGACGGTCTGCATCGACGGCTCGGTGGTGTCTCCGAGCACGACGACATTGATGGTGCCACCGGCGCTCTCGCTACCGGTTCCGGTGGGGGTGGGCTCGGGTCCGCCTCCGGCGCAGGCCGAGAGCAGCAGAGCCGATGCCGCAAGACTGAGGGCGACACGCACCGGGAGCCCGCGCCGACGTGTGCGGGCAGCTCCTCGGCGTAAGGGAATGGTGATCATGCAGGAACTCCTTTGATCGCATATTGATTGCGTCACGCAACTAATATGGCAGGATGCTAACCAGCCGTTCTGATAAAGTCAACGCTCTGAGGCATTTGCATTGCGTGATGCAACTAGGTTTGGTGGGGCAGGAGAACGGGTGACCATCGAGCGTCTGAGCGCACCCAGCGTCGTGACCCTCCCCGGTGCCGCACGCCGGGTGATGCTCGAAGTGCTGCTGAACGGACCCCTCTCCCGCAAGGAGGTCGCGGTCCGGCTCGGGCTCGATCCCGGGCACGTCACGCGACTCACCCAGAGCCTCATCGAGGAGGGGCTCCTCAACGAGACGGACGAGCCGAACGCGGGCTCGACGGGCCGTCCCAGTCGCCCGCTCACCGTGACGCCGGGCGGCCGGCACTACGTCGGCGTCAAGCTCGCTCCGGGCGCCCTGCACGCCGTCGTGTGCGACCTCTCGGCGACGATCGTCGCCGAGACCTACCACGAGCTGCCGGACAACGACCCGGAGACCACCGTCCGGATCCTCGCCGAGGCGCTGCGGGAGTTCGACGATCTCTCCCCCCTGGCCTTGGGCGTCACCCTGGGCGCACAGGTTCAGCACGACTGGACCGTCCAGGTCGCCCCCATCGTGGGCTGGCGGCAGGTCGATCTCGGCCGGCTGATAGAGACGGCCACCGGGCTGCCCACGATCGTCACCAACGACATGATCGCGCTCACCGCAGCGGAGCACTGGTTCGGGAGCGGACGGGGGCTGTCGAGCCTCGCTGTGCTGACGATCGGCGCCGGTGTCGGCTACGGGCTCGTCTCCAACGGCCGCATCGTCACCAACGCCGACATGGGCTTGGGCCTCATCGGCCACGAAGCCGTGAGCGACCGTGGCCAGATCTGCCCCCAGGGCCACCGTGGCTGCGCGATGTCGGTGCTCACGTTCTCCGCGATCGAGGCTGCCGCGTCGATGGCGCTCGGCCATGAGATCTCGTTCGACGACGTGCTGGAACTCTCCACCCAGGGCAACGCCGTCGCCTGCGCGGTGGTGGACGACGCGGCCGACGCGATCGGCTCGCTGATCCAGCGCATCGCGACCCTCGCCATGCCCGAACGCATCGTGGTGTCGGGTGAGGGCGTCGGGCTCGCCGAGCTGACCTGGGATCGCATCCTGCAGACGGTGTCGGCGCGTCGCCCACCGGATTCGACCAACCTGGACGTGATGCTGCGGCGGATCGAGCAGCGCGAATGGGCGCGCGGCGCCGCCGTCACCGCCATCCAGCGGAGCATGGGAGCGTCGGTCACCGACGCCGCGGGATCCTGACCCGCGCATGGTGGACGACCGGTGACGGAGCGCGACTTCGGACAGCCGCATGACTCACCGCCACCGGGAGATCCCAAACCGTCCTTTCGCCCGCACTAGGCTCACCGCATGAGTCGCACCGACCTCGTCCTGGTCACCAACCCCGCCGATGCCGCCATCGCTGCGTACCGCCTGGAGGGAGAGAGCCTGACACCGCTCGCCGTCAGCGGTGGGCTGCCCGGCACGAGCACCTTCGTCGTCGATCAGAGTCGCGACCTGGTGTACGCCGGCGTCAAAGGCGATCCCGCGGGGATCCAGACCCTCGCGCTCGACCGGGAGACCGGCGTTCTCACGCCGCTGAGCCGGATCGATGTCGAGGCGTCCATGGCCTACCTCACCCTCGCCAAGGGCGGCCGACTGCTGCTGGGCGCCTGCTACCACGGCGGCTACGGCGCCGTCTGGCCGGTGGACGAGGACGGGCGCCTGGGCGAGCCGGCCGCGCGCATCGAGTTCGCCAACCTGCACGCCGTCGTCGCGACCGACGAGCACGCCTACTTCGCGTCGCTGGGTGACGACCTGATCGCCCAGTACTCGCTGGCCGACGACGGTACTCTCGTCCCCCTCGATCCCCCGACCGTCGCCGCACCGGCGGGCTCCGGGCCGCGTCACCTCGTGCTGTCCGCGGACGGGAGGAACGCCTACCTGCTCACCGAGTTCTCCGCCCTCGCTATCCGCTTCACCCGCGATCCGGCCACCGGCGTCCTCACCCTCGCTGAGTCGGTGCCCGGCCATGACGTCACCCGGGGGCTCGGCCACAGCGTCTTCGGCGCCGACCCGCTCGAACACCACTACATCTGGGGAGCCGACCTGCATCTCACGCCGGACGGCCGCCGGCTGTTGTGTTCGGAGCGGACCGAGTCGACCCTCACGGTCATCGACGTCGCCCCGGACGGCCACCTGCTCGACCAACTGGCCGTCGCCGATACCGAGCCCCAGCCGCGCGGCTTCGCGCTCTCCTCCGATGGCGACCTCGTGCTGGCCCTCGGCGAGAAGTCGACCGCCATCGCGCTCTCCCGCCTGGAGGAGGACGGAACCCTCACCCTGCTGAGCCGGATCCCGACCGGTCTCGGCGCCAACTGGGTGCGCGTGATTCCGCTGTCCTGAAGCCGGCCCCATCCCGGTCAGCCGAGGCGGACCAGCGCCACCCCGAGCAGCACCACCACCGCGCCGAGGATGCGCAACGCGCCCGCCCGGCGGCGGGTCACTCCCAGCCAGCCCTGGTGGTCGAAGATCAGACCCATCGCCACCTGGCCGAGCAGCGTGATGCTGACCGCCAGCGAGGTTCCCAGGATCGGGGCGTTGATCGCGTTGACGAGGACGAACAGCGCACCGAGCAGGCCACCGCCGAAATGCCAGGGACGCAGGCTGCCGGTGCGCGTCAGCCGCTGCCGGGTCGCCACGCAGACCAGGGCCAAACCCACCACCCCGACGACGAAGGAGATCAGGGCCGCCGACAGCCCTGAGCCCATCGCCTGACCCAGTTGGCCGTTGACCGTCGTCTGGATGGCGCCCAGCCCTCCCACGAGGATGGCCGCGACCCAGAGCACGGGGTGGCCGTGGGCCGGCCCGGCGGGTGCGGCGTTCGCGTCCGGGCGTCCCACGAAATTGACCAGCGCGGCTCCGCCGACCACCAGCGCGGCTCCGATCCCCCGGACGATCGTGAGCGGGTGCACCGGTGCTCCGAAACCCCCGACCGCGTCGATCAGCAGCCCGCCGAAGACCTGTCCCACCAGCGGCAGGATGACCGTCGCCGACGCTCCGATGCGCGGCAGCAGCACGATGTTCATAGTGAGGAAGACCAGCCCGCAGAGTCCCCCGATCCAGATCCACCACGGCTGGGTGGCTGCCGTCTCCGCCAGCGGCAACGGGGCTCCGGTCGCCACCACCGCGAGCCCGAGGCCGAGCGTCCCGACCCCGAACGACACCAGGGAGGCCAGCAGGATCGCACCCAGGCGACCGGCGAGCCGGGAGTTGATCACGGTCTGCAGCGGGATCACCGCGCCGGCGACGACACCGAGCACGAGGGCCACAGCCACGCCCATCGTCCCTCCCAGCTCCCGCGATCCCGGCGCCGCGACGTGGGCGCGACGCGCAGTCTGCCACCTTCCGACCCATCAGGTTAACCACACCCGCCCTGGCGAGGCGCTGCTCGGCCGCGCGGGGCACGCACCCAATCGAGCCGCACCGTCCGATCGCAGGGCACCCGGTCTACCACCGGGGCACACTGATCCCATGCCAACCCCGGACGAGCATCCCTGGCCGGCCACCGCCGAGGCGTTGATGAGATCGCGTTTCGAGGCCTTCCGTTCCGCGGACGTCGCCTGGCTGCTGGCGTCCTGGCACCCCTCGACCCGGCCGCCGACCCTGGACCTGAGCGACAACCCGACCTGGCGCGGCCTGCAGATCGTCTACACCGTCGCGGGTGGCCCCACGGACGACATGGGCATCGTCGAGTTCCGCGCCACCTACCTGCGCCCCGGTGGTGGAGTCGGCGTGCAGCAGGAACGCTCCCGCTTCGTCCGAGAGGCCGGCCGCTGGTACTACCTCGCCGAAGTGTGACCCTCGACCGGGCGGAGGGGTATGGCAGGTGCCGGCGGCGTCGTGCGATGGTTGAACATGGGTCGATTCGTGTACTGGATGAACGTCTCCGCCGATCTGCGCATCGAGCGCGCCGAGGGTGAGGAGGGCGGTGGCGAGTGGCTGCGCATCACCGAGGAACTCCATCGGGAGTTCAACGCCCGCGCCCGTGAGCTGTCGCTGGCGGTCGAGGGACGAGTCATCTACGAGATCATGGAGTCCTTCTGGCCGAACGCCCGCACCGACGAATCCCTGCCCGACTTCCTGCGGGAGTACGGCGAGATCTGGACCTCGACGCCCAAGGTGCTGGTCTCCCGGACCCGAACCACGGCCGACCACAACACGCGAATCGTGGGCGGCGACGACCTGATCGAGCAACTCGCCACGCTACGCGCCCAGACCGAGGGCGACATCGGTGTGGGCGGCGCGACAGTGGCCACCGCGCTGCTGCGCGCGAACCTGCTGGATGAGTTGCTGCTCTTCGTCCACCCGGTCGTCCTGGGTGCCGGCCGGCCACTGTTCGACAACTACACCGATCCCGTGGAACTCGATCTGCTCGAGCACGCGGTGTTCCCCGAAGGTGTGGCGATGCATCGCTACGCGGTGCGCGGCGCGCGAGGTTGAGAGTCGTCATGGCTCAGTTCGCCGTCCTGATCTACGCAGCCGACTCCGCGCACTCTCCCGATGCCACCGAGGCCGACCTGGAATCGTGCGACGACCACGCCGAGGAACTGGTCGCCGCCGACGCGATGCTGCTGGCCTACGCGCTGACCCCAAGGGATGTGGCGACGTCGCTGCGTGCCGGGTCGGTCACCTCCGGACCGTTCGTGGATGCCGCGGAGGTCGTCGCCGGCTTCTACGTCATCGAAGCGCCAGACCTGGACGCCGCCCTCGCCATCGCCAGGACCAACCCGGCATTGCGCGAAGGCGGTGGCGTCGAGGTGCGTCCCGTGCACAGCGGCGGGGTCATCCGAGCGCCTCGCGCCTGACCGCCGCCTCTCTTGCTGACCCACGCTCCTCGGGCCGCCAAGGACGCTGGCGTCGGCCCGACTAGGCTCGGATCGTGCCCATCAGACTCGCAAACGTCGGCATCGCCGTTGCCGATCTCGACGCGGCGGTCGCGTTCTTCACCGATCTCGGCCTGACGTTGATCGGACGCGCCGAGGTCAGCGGAGAGTGGGCCGATACCGCGGTCGACCTCGACGGCAACCACGCCGTCATCGCGATGCTGCAGACCCCAGACGGTCACGGTCGCCTCGAGTTGTTCGAATACCTGCACCCGGAGGCCATCGAGACCGAGCCGACCCGTCCCAACGAGACCGGGATGCACCGGGTCGCCTTCCAGGTCGACGACATCGACCAGGCGCTGGAGATCGCCGCACGGCATGGCTGCCACCCGCTGCGCGGGGTGGCCACCTACGAGGATCTCTACAAGCTCACCTACCTGCGAGGCCCCAGCGGCATCCTCGTGATGCTCGCGGAAGAGCTGAAGAGGGTCTGACTTCCCGGAAGACCGCGCCTGCCGAGCCACCACGTCCAGGGCAAGCAAGCGCCTGCGGACCGGGTCCGCCGCCAGGGCAGGCTGTGAACGTGACCCTCCGGCGCCTCGGACTCCTAGCCCTGTGCTTCGTCCTCAGTGGTTGCGCGCTCAGTGGGTTCGGCGACGTCCCCGAATCAGAAGGCTCCGCGGCCGGGGATGGACTCCAGCAGTGGGTGGTGGTCACCTTCAGCGCGGACGAGGAGTTCCCGGTACCGGTCATGGACGCCCTGCTGAATCAGGATCGGAACCTCGCCCTCGGCATTCGTGCGAACCTTCTCACCCCGGGAACGAGGGTCCTGTTCGTCGACGACTGGGTCGACACCGGCGGATGGACAGCCACAATCGAACAGCCGCGGCCGACCCCGATGGATCACAATCGAGACTGAAACCGGAAACGTCCCTCCCAGGAACCCTCGGGAGGGACGTTTGCCCTTGTCGTGGCGGAGGTGGCGAGATTTGAACTCGCGATCGGGTTAACCCCGAAACCCGCTTAGCAGGCGGGCGCCATAGACCGGACTAGGCGACACCTCCAAGTGCGCGGCAAGCCTACCGGGGGAGCGACGCGGCGGCAAAGCCAGCCGCGGGCGGCCCCACCCACGGTCGATCGCGCGGTGCCGGGCCAGGGGAAGCGCAACCCGGGGTGGAGAGTCTGACGGTACCGACTCGAACGCTTTTCGGGACGCCGGGTAGAATCTGCCTGCTCAATCGTGATAGGGGAACCATGCCTGCCGATCCCACCGTGCCCTCCGACGACCAGGGGGCCGCTGTGCCACGCCGGGCGGCTGGACACGGGCCCGTCCCGCAGGTCACCGGCGACCCCGCCGGTTCGACCGCGCCGCGCCGCGCCGTGACCCCCGAGCCCACCGCCGCGGACGGCGCGGGAATGGGCTCGGCGATGGGCTGGACGGTGCTGGGTACCCTGCTGCCCGGACTGGGGCTGTGGCGTTCCGGTCGCCGGGTCGCTGGCTCGATCGTCATGGCGGTCGTCATCCTGCTGGCCTTCGGGTTGCTGGCGGTCGCCGTCACCCAGCGCCAGGGAACCCTGGCAATCGCGATGAACTCCCAGGTGCTGCAGTGGGCCGCGCTGGCCCTGCTGGTGATCGCGGTGGCCTGGGTGATCGTGATCGGAGCCACCCACCTCGCGCTGCGTCCGTCCGGCGCCACCACCGGTCAGCGCGTGGCCGGCGCTGCCCTGGTCGGCGGCCTGTCCTTCGTCGTGGCCGCGCCGCTCGCCTTCGGCGCCAATGTCGCCTACTCGGCCAGCAGCCTGGTCTCGTCCGTCTTCGGCGAGGAGAACAGCAGCAAGACGCTGCCGACCATCACCAACACCGTGGATCCCTGGCTGGAGAAGGAACGGCTCAACGTCCTGATTCTCGGCGGTGATTCCGGTACCGGACGCAGCGAGAAGGTCGGCATGCGAGCCGACACCGTGATCGTGGCCTCGATCGACACCAAGACCGGCAGCACCACGCTCTTCTCGCTCCCCCGTCAGACCGCCCGGATGCCCTTCCCGGACGATTCGCCGCTCAGCGGCTACTTCCCCAACGGGTGGTACGACGGCCGTGATCCGAAGAACGCGGACTACTTCCTCAACGCGATGTACCGGTTCGCACCCCACTACGTCCCCGAGGACGTGCTGGGTGACACGAAGTTCCTCTCCGCCGACATCATGAAGATCTCGGTCGGTGAGGCGCTCGGCCTCGACATCGACTACTTCGTCACCATCAACATGGATGGCTTCAAAGACATCATCAACGCGCTCGGCGGGATCACCGTCAACGTGAACTACCGCGTGCCGATCGGTGGCAAGACGGATGAGAAGGTGCCTCCGAGCGACTGGATCGAGCCGGGTCCGAATCAGCATCTCACCGGGCGGAAGGCCTTGTGGTACGCCCGCGGCCGGTACGGCCTGGACGACTACAGCCGGATGGAACGGCAGCGGTGCGTGATCAACGCCGTGGTGCAGCAGGCCAACCCGCAGAACGTGCTGATGAACTTCGAGAAGATCGCCGCCGCCGGCGAGAAGACCGTGATCACCGACATTCCGGAGTCGATGGTCTACCCGATGCTCACGCTCGCGAACCGGGTGCAGGGGACGAAGTTGCGCAGCATCGTCTTCATCAACGGCAAGAACGGCTTCAGCACGCTGGATCCCGATTGGGCGCTGGTTCGCAAGCAGGTGAAGACCGCGCTGAAGGAGACCACGAAGGCCAACAAGAAGGCCGAGACCAGCCCGTCCGCCTCCGCGACCGGCACCGCCTCCCCCAGTGACGAGCCGACCTCGGTGAAGCCGAGCAAGTCGGCCAAGCCGAAGAGCGACGACCTCGCCAGTGAGTGCGCCTACAACCCGAAGAACTAGTCGGTCGACTCCGGGAAGGTCAGCGGAACGCTGCCGTAGCCGCGGTGGGTGTCCAGGCGGCGGGCGATGTCGGCGCCCAGCGCGTCCAGGTCGCCGGATCCCCCGCGCGGCATGACGATCGCGCTGCGCCGCTCGTCGCGTCCGTAGAAGGTGATCCGCCCGTCGCTCCGGGTGACACCGACGATGTCCGCCCAGGAGCCCGCCTTGGCGCCGGACGATCCGACCACCCGGTAGCCGTCGTCGTCCAGCACGATCTCGACCTTCATCTTCTGCATGGCCACGATCGCCAGCGCGAGGATGACGAAGCCCAGCAGGATGAACACGATGCCGATCGCCCGCAACAGGCGATCCCAGCCGAACAACTCCGGGGTGACGAAGAACCCCATGCCTATCAGCGCCAGAACGGCGGCCATTCCGAAGGCGCGAACCGGCGGGCGCGGCTTCATCACGTGGGTGGTGCTCGGCACGGAACCTCCCTGCGATACGGACGCTTCACTCGTTCGCGGCGAGGGTGGGATTCGAACCCACGGAGCTTTGACACTCGGCCGCTTTCAAGGCGGCTGCACTAGTCCACTATGCGACCTCGCCCGGTCGCCCTCATCGTAGTGCCAACGCTCACCACGGCTGTACTCGGGCTACGTCGCGTCCCGGGCCGGCGGATCGTGCCCGCCGGCGCGTGGAGCCAGCAGAATCCGGGTGAATCCGGCGACCTGTCGGCACTATCCAGGCACGCGGCCGCAGCTGCCCGGTTTCTGCGGAGAGGGTTCACGTAGCAGGGTTCCGGTGGGCCGGGCGCATCCACCGGTGGCGTGACAAGCTGGTGACATGCGCATCGTCGACGTCACCGCTCCGGGCGGTCCTGAGAACCTGATCCTCACCGAGGCACCGGCCCCGGTGGCCGGGCCGGGCGAGATCCTGATCGCAGTGACCGCCGCCGGGGTGAATCGGGCCGATCTGCTGCAGCGGCAGGGCTACTACCCTCCCCCGCCCGGTGTCAGCGAGGTGATCGGGCTGGAGGTGTCCGGTCACGTCCACGCGATCGGGACGGGCGTCGACGGCTGGACGATCGGCGATCCCTGCGTCGCGCTGCTCGCCGGCGGCGGGTACGCCGAGTACGTCGCGGTACCGGCCGGGCAGGTCGTCGTTCCGCCCCCCGGGGTGGACCTGGTGAGTGCCGCCGGAGTGATCGAGGTCGCCGCGACGGTGGCCTCCAACTTCGACCACGTCAGGCTGATGGCCGGGGAGACCGTCCTGATCCACGGCGGTGCCGGGGGCATCGGGACGTTCGCCGTCCAGTACGCCAAGGCGCTCGGCGCGCGGGTGCTCACCACCGCGGGATCGCCGTCGAAACTGGAGCTGTGCCGCGAGCTCGGCGCGGATGTCGCGATCGACTACCACGACGACTGGCCGGGCATCGTCGAGACGGAGACCGGCGGCCGGGGGGTCGACGTGATTCTGGACGTGATGGGCGCCAAGTACCTCGAGCCGAACGTCGCCTCGCTGGCCGCGGACGGACGGCTGGTGGTGATCGGCCTGCAGGGCGGGCGCAAGGGCACCCTCGACCTCAACCGGCTGCTCACCAAGCGGGCCACCGTGACGGCAACGAGCCTGCGGTTCCGCCCGATCGAGCAGAAGGCCGCGATCGCCCAGTTGGTGGTTGAGCGGGTCTGGCCGCTGCTGGCCTCCGGCCAGGTCAAGCCGGCCCCGGAGACCCGCTTCCCGCTCGATCGGGTGGCCGATGCCCACCGCCAGCTCGCCTCCGGCGACAACACCGGCAAGGTGATCCTGGTCGTCTGACCTCAGCTGCGCCAGGTACGCCAGAGGCGGGCGTACTCGCCGTCCAGTTCGAGGAGCTCGGGGTGGGAGCCGAACTCCGCGATCCGGCCGTCGATCACCACGGCGATCCGGTCGGCGTCGTGGGCGGTGTGCAGCCGGTGCGCGATGGCGACCACCGCGCGTCCGTCCAGCAGGGTGGCCATCGAGCCCTCCAGGTGGCGGGCGGTGCGCGGGTCGATCAGCGAGGTGGCCTCGTCCAGCACCAGGGTGTGCGGGTCGGCGACCATCAGCCGGGCGAGGGCCACCTGCTGCGCCTGCGCGGGCGTGAGGTGCACCCGCCCGTGGCCGAGCACCGTGTCCAGGCCCTGGGGCAGCCGCTCGACCCAGTCGAGGGCGTCGACGGCCCGCAGCGCCTCGGTGACCGCGCGGTCGACCTCCGCCCCGGCGAGCTGCCGGTCCCTGGCCAGCACGATGTTGTCCCGCACCGTGCCCACGAACACGTGGTGCTCCTGCGTCACCAGCGCCACCTCGGTGCGCAGCACGTCGAGCGGGAGGTCCATCACGTCCACGCCGCCGATGTCGACCTCGCCGGTCCGCGGGCCGTTGATGCCGGCCAGCAGCCGTCCCAGCGTCGACTTCCCCGAACCGGACGGCCCGACGATCGCCAGCCGCTCACCCGGCTTGAGGTCGAGGTCGATCCCGTGCAGCACGTCCGTCCCGGGGCGGTACGCGAAGCGCAGGTCGGTGCCGACCACCTCGGTGCCGTCGGGACGGGCGTCCCCGGGGACGCGGTCCTCCGGCACCTCGGCCACGCCCAGCAGGCGCGTGGTCGCGGCCAGTCCCACCTGGAGGGTGTCGAAGACCTGGATCAGGCGGTCCATCGGCTCGACCAGGCCCTGGACGTAGATGGCCGCGGTGGTGATCTGGCCGAGCGTGACCCACCCCTGCGAGTAGCCCCAGGTGCCGAGCAGCACGACCCCGACCAGCGGCAACTGGTAGGAGACGTCGAGGAAGATGAAGAAGAGGTTCCGCAGCGTCATCGTGTAGCGCTCGGCCTGGTTCGACTCGGCGATGTCGGCGTCGCCGATGGCGATCCGGCGCTCACCGATGCCGAGCGCCTCCACCGTCCGCGCGCCCTCGACCGTCTCGGTCGTCGTCGAGTTGATGCGGCTGTACGTGCCCGACTCGGTGATGTAGCCGGCGCCGGCGTGCTTCAGGTAGTGCCGGGTGGCCAGGACGAGGACAACCAGCGACCCGGCGATCGAGATCGCCAGGAACGGCGAGTTGAGCACGAGCGCCACCAGGCTCGCCACCACCAGCACCGACGACATCACCAGTTGCGGGAAGGCCCAGCGCACCGACTGGCTCATCTTCGACACGTCGGAGGTGATCCGGGTCAGCAGGTCGCCGCTGGAGGCCGACTCGACCCGGCTCAGCGGGAGCCGGAGCACCGTGCCGACGATCTCCTCGCGGGCAGCGGCCAGCAGGTCGTAGCCCAGGACGGCGGACGCGCGGCGCCCGGCGAACACGAGGGCGGCCTGGACGACGACCACCACGACCACGCCGGAGATGATCGCGTCGACCTGTACCAGCGCGGCGGAGCCTCCGGTGACGGCGTCCACGAGGTCGCCCAGGAGCCGCGGGACGACCAGTCCGGCGACGGCCGCGGCGAGGTTGGCGCCGACGGTGACGGCGAACAGGCCCTTGCGGGTGCTGAGCAGGCGCTTGACGAACGCCCAGGCCGCCGCGTTGCCGGCGACCGGCAGTCCCCGCTCCGGGTTGCGGGAGTCGGCGTAGAAGGCCCGCGCCCGCTCGCCGCGCAGCCGGTGGCGTTCGCGCAGCGCCGCCAGCCGCCGCCCCCAGGGCAGGCCGGGGGTGACCAGCAGCGCCGGCGGGATCCGGTCGTCGCCCGGGATCGCCCAGCTGTCGGCCGGGTGGTCGTCCTGGACGGCGTCAGCGGGTCCGGGCAGGTCCGCGGCGTCCGGCCGGCCCTCCCCCGGCTCGGGGAGAATGCCGGTGATCGGCGGGGTCATTCGTCGTCCTCCATGCCTCTTCCGACGATCGCGCGGTAGCGCGGGTCGGCCAGCAGGTCGGCGTGCCGACCGCGCGCGACCTCGCGCCCGTCGACCAGCAGGGACACCTCGTCGGCGTGGTGCAGCAGCAACGGGGACGCGGTCATCACCACGGTGGTGCGCCCGCGCCGGTGCGGCACGAGACGCTCGGCGATCGCGGCCTCGGTGTGGGCGTCGACCGCCGACGTGGGTTCGACGAGCACGAGGACCTCCGGGTCGAGCAGCAGGGCGCGCGCCAGCACCACCCGTTGGCGCTGCCCCCCGGACAGCCCGCGCCCCAACTCGTCGATCCGGCCCTCCCAGCCGCCGGGCAGGCCGGCGAACACGTCCTCCGCAGCGGCCGTGTGGAGCACAGCCTCGGCCTCCGCCCGCGAGTGGGTCCCCCACGGGTCGAGCGCTTCCTGCAGAATGCCGGCGAACAACTGGCTCGCCGTGTCGCTCACCACGACGGTCCGCCGCAGCGCAGCGAGTGGCACCCGGCTGTAGTCGACGCCGTCCGCGGAGACCCCCCACTCGGCACCGGCGACCTCGGCGTCCGCCGCGGCGGCGCGTGCCCGGCGGACGTCCCGGTCCCGCTGCGCGCGGCGCGCGGCGCGCCCGGTCAGTTCGTCGTCCTCCTCCGCGTCGGGGGCGGACTGCTGGGTCGGCAGGTACCGTCCCAGCCGGTCGGCCAGGGCGGCCGAGTCCTCGGGGACGGCGCTGACGACCGCGAGGAACCGTCCCGGCTCCACGGCCACGCCGGAGGCGGCGTCCACGAGCCTCGGGCGCGGCGACAGCGGCTCCGTCCCCTCGGAGAAGGGCACCTCCGGAGCGAGCAGGGCGATCGTCTTGCGCGCGGAGACCAGGCCCTGTACCCACTTCTGGGCGAACTCGAAGAAGGTCTGGAGGGGCCACACCAGGAACAGCGCGTAGCCGACGAAGCTGATCAGCTGGCCCACGCTCAGCCGCCCGGCGAGCATCTCGTGCGAGCCCAGCCAGACCAGCGCCACCAGCATGAGCCCGGACAGCAGCACGCTGATCGTCTCGGTCACCGCCTGCCAGGTACCGGTGGCGACGCCGAGCCGGCGCACCTTCTGCGACTGGACGGCGTAGTTGGCCCCGAACGTCCGCTCGCCGCCGATGCCGCGCAGGATGCGCAGCCCGGACACGATGTCGGTGGCCATCGACGTGAGCTCGCCGGTCTGCGTGCGCTCGGCGGTCTGCGCCTGGTTGAGCGGACGCAGCACCGGTGACGCGGCCCCGACGAGCAGGGGCGCGGCGATGAGCACCACCCAGCCCAGCGGCGGGGAGGTGGTGAACATCAGCGTGCACACCAGGGCGAACGCCGCCAGCGAGCCGAGCCCGCGCGAGACCACCTCGACGGTCTGGCCGAAGGTGTTGGAGTCCGACGACGAGATGCTCAGCACCTCGCCGGTGGGGAGCCGGCGGCTCAGCACGTGGCCCAGCTGGACGGCCTTCCGGGTGACCAGCTTCTGCGTGCCGTACAGCGCGATCAGCCAGCCGCGGACCGCGAGGGTGTGCTGGGTGATGCCGGCCGCTGCCCCCAGAAGGATCACCACCGTCAGCAGGGACGCCCACCCCAGCGTGGCCACCATGTCACCGCTCAGCACACCGGAGTCGATGGCCTTGCCGAGCAGCAGTGGGCTCAGCGCCCCGGGCAGGAACCAGACGAGTCCCGCCACGGCCATGGCCGCGACGACGTCCCACTGCGCGCGCAGCAGCCAGGCCAGGAACCTGGCCGGGCTACGGGTGTCGGGCCGGGACGTCTCCGCCGGGGTGTACGCGTCGACGTGCGGTGGGAAGTCATGCATAGCCGACAAACATTACGCCCCCTTCCCCGACCTGTCAGCGCGCAACCTTGCGCCCTCGCCCCGTCCTCGCCCCACCCCGTCCTCGCCCCGTTCCCGCCACCGATCGCAACGCTCGCTGCCGGAATTCCGGCGGCGAGCGTTGCGATCGGCAGCAAACGCGGAGGGGTGGGGAGAGGTGGGGGTGCCTAGAATCGGGGCCATCCGAGTGAGGAGCCGCCAGATGCAGGTCGACTTCGCCCCGTCCGAGCAGTCCACGGTCGGCATAGAGTGGGAGCTGGCCATCGTCGACCTCGCGAGCGGCGAGCTGACGCCGGCGGCACCCACGGTGCTCCAGGCGTGCGGCGGGGGCGAGGACGCACCGATCCGCAAGGAGTACCTCCAGGACATGGTGGAGATCGTCTCCGGCGTGCACCGCACCGTGGCGGCGGCGGTCGAGGACGTCGCCCACCACCTGCGCGAGGTGCAGCGGGTGGCGGCCCCGCTCGGCCTGGGCGTGGTGGGCGCCGGCACGCACCCGTTCAGCCCGGCCTCCGCCCAGCCGCGGTTCGAGGGCCCGCGCTACGACGTGGTGGCCGAGCGCACCGGCTACTGGGGACGCCGGATGGCGATCTGCGGCACGCACGTCCACGTCGGCATCGACCACAAGGACAAGGCGCTGCCGGTCACCACGGGCCTGGCCCGGTTCTACCCGTACCTGCTGGCCATCACCTGCTCCTCACCGTTCTGGGAGGGCGAGGACACCGGCTACGCGTCCCAGCGCACCATGCTCTTCCAGCAGCTGCCCACCAACGGCCTGCCCTATCCGATGTCACGCTGGACCGAGTTCGAGGCGTACGCGGAGGAGCTGCTCGAGTGCGGCATGATCAGCGTCCCCGGCGAGATCCGCTGGGACGTCCGCCCGTCGCCGAGGTTCGGCACGGTGGAGAACCGCACCGGCGACGCCGTCCCCACCCTGGCAGAACTGGCGTGCGTGGCGGCGCTCACGCAGTGCTTCGCCGAGCACGTGTCCCGCACCTACTCCAGCGACCAGACATTCGAGTCGCTCCCGCCGTGGCTGGTGCGCGAGAACAAGTGGCGCGCGGCCCGCTACGGGCTCGACGCCCACGTGATCACGCCGAACCGGCTGCGCCGCGAGGTGCCGCTGCGCGAGGGGCTGGCCCAGTGGCTGGAACGGCTCACGCCGGTCGCCCGCGACCTCGGCTGCGAGGACGAGCTGCGCTTCGCCGCGGAGCTGTCCGCGCACGGGGCGAGCTACGAGCGGCAGCGGGCGGCGGGCGGGCCGCAGGAGGCGCTGCGCCTGCTGCTGGACGAAACCGGACGCCGCACGCCGTTTCGCCGTTAACCTCTCTTCCGTGAAACCGTTCCTGCTGCTGGCCACCCGCGACCACAACGAGGCCGCGGCGGCCGAGTACCGCTCCGTCCTGCGCCACGCGGGGCTCGAGCCCGGCCAGCTCCAGCACATCCGGGTGGAGTCCGAGCCGCTCCCCGCCCTCGAGCTGTCGGAGTACTCCGGCGTGATCCTGGGCGGAAGCTCGTTCAACATCTCCGACGCGCAGAAGACCCCCATCCAGGAGCGGGTCGAGGCCGACCTGCTGGCGCTGCTGGACGAGATCGTCGACACCGACTACCCGTTCCTGGGCATGTGCTACGGGGTGGGCGCGGTCACCACCCACCTCGGCGGGACGGTGGACCGCACGTACGGCGAGCCGGTCGGCGCCACCGAGATCACGCTCACCGACGAGGGCGTGCGGGACCCGCTGACGGCCGGCATCAGCCCGCGCTTCCACGCGTTCGTCGGCCACAAGGAGGCCGCCAACGGCACCCCGCCCGGAGTGGCGGTGCTCGCCACCGGCCAGGACTGTCCCCTCCAGATGTACCGGGTGGGCGCCAACGTGTACGTGACGCAGTTCCATCCCGAACTGGACGCCGACGACCTGGCCGCGCGCATGCGGATCTACCAGCACGCCGGCTACTTCGACCCCGCAGAGCTCGACGAGCTGATCGCGATGGCCTACGCCAGCAGCGTCGACGGCCAGCAGCACCTCGTGCTGCGCAACTTCGTGGGACGGTACGCGCGCTGAGCCCGTCCCTCCCGGCACTCAGCGCAGGCGGTAGGCGCGGAACAGCACGGCGTTCGCCACGCCGAGCGCCCGTCCCGCCGCAGCGGTGACCCCGCCGATCAGCTCCCTGGGGGACGGGTGGCCGCTCAGGTCGCCCAGGTAGCCGGCGTGGGCCTCGAGGGAGGCGATCCCCCGCTCGACGGGCTCGCCCGACACGTCCACCCCGTGGGTGGGACGGTTGTCGCCGGAGACCAGCAGCCAGGTCGCCCCCCACTTGGCCAACCCCTCCTGCGCGGCGAGCTCGGGGAAGACCCAGGTGTTGTCCGCATCCCGCACGGCGTCCGCGCAGGCCAGGCCGGCCGCCCGGTGGTCGGCCTGGTTGAGGCCGGCCACGAACTCGACGTCCCACGAGCCGGTGACGACGACGTCCGGACGGAACCGGCGGATCTCGCGGGCGATGTCGCGACGCAGGTCCAGGGAGTACACCAGCATGCCGTCGGGGTGGTCGAGCACGGTGAGCGCACGGACGCCGACCGCGTCGCAGGCCGCGCGCTGCTCACCGGCCCGCAGGACGCGGGTCTCCTCCGGCGGACGCTGCATGCCCGCCTCGCCGCCGGTCAGCAGGAGGTACGCCACCTCGACGCCCCGCGACGTCCACCGGGCCACGGCCGCGGACGTGCCGTACTCGACGTCGTCGGGATGCGCCACGACGCAGAGCACCCGCCGGAAGTCCTCGTCGGGCAGCAGGTCGACCTTCGGTTCATCCATGCCCCCAAACCTAGGGCCGCCCGCCCCGGTCGTGGAGTGTCACCACTGCCCCCGCGGCAGGGCGCTCAGTGCGCGCGCATCCTCGAAAGGCACGGACCCTGGAGGGGCGCGACGCGCCAGGCCAGGCCCGCCTGCCCGTCCCGGCCCAGGCGCAGGCGCAGCGTGTGCGGGGTGTCGGTGAGGACGAGTCGCACGTGCAGGTCGCCCTGCTCGTCCGCACCGGCCGCGACCGCGACCGGGACGCGCACGTCGCCCAGTTGCAGGTGCTGGCGGCGCCACGACCCCGGTTGTGCCACCAGCTCCACCGGGTGGCCCTCGGCGAGGAGGGACAGGCGCAGCTCGCCGCCGTCCCGCTCGGCACGCACGTCGGCGACGTCCGGGGCGCGTCCGGGCTCCTCGCCCGGGTCGACCATCGCCGGGTCGAGGGGGACGGCGCCCGACGCCCGCCAGGCGGTGCCGCGACCGGTGTCCGGCGGCACCGCCACGCGCGCAGTCGCCCCGGCCGGCCCGTCCGGGAGGCCAGGGACGACCAGGTGCTCCCAGACCAGGTCGACGAGCAACTGCGTGCACGACTGGGCCGACTGGATCGCCACGACCAGCCCGCGCGCCGGCAGCACGAAGGCGAACTGGCCGTAGGCGCCGTCGAGCCGGTAGCCCTCCCGGCCCATCCACACCTGGTAGCCGTAGCCCAGCCCCCAGTCGGGGTGCGGGTCGGTGGTGTCGACGTGCCGGGCCGTCGCCCGCGCGACCCAGCCCTCGGGCAGCAACCGGCGTCCGTGCCACACGCCGTCACAGCGCAGCAGCTCGCCCAGGGCGGCCAGCCCGTCGATGGACAGGTGCAGACCCGTCCAGCCCAGGCACCGGCCCAGGGCGTCGGTGTCCCACGTCGCCTCGATGCCGAGCGGCTCCAGCAGCCGCGGACGCAGGTAGTCCAGCAGGTCCTGGCCGGTGTGCCGGCGGATGAGCTCGCCCAGGAGGAACGAGGCGCCGTTGTGGTAGACGTGCACCGAGCCGACCGGCTCCTGCGGACGCTGCGCGAGGAAGGCCGGCACCCACTCCGCGGCGGGACGGGCCTGCATCGCCTCGAGCGTGTCGGCGGTGTGGCCGGTCGACATCGACAGCAGGTGGTGGACGGTGATCGAGGCCACGCGGTCGTCGAGCGGCGACCCGTCCGGCGCGCCCCCCACCAGGTCGGCCACGCGGTCGTCGAGGGCGAACCGCCCCTCGGCCACGGCGAGGCCGACGGCGGTCGCGGTGACGGTCTTGCTGACCGAGTACACGAGCGCGAGGTCGCCGGGGACGTACGGCTCCCACTGGCAACGGCCGACCACGACGCCGTCGCGCAGCACCACCAGCGCGTGGAGCTCCAGCTCCGGGAGCGCGGCGGCCGCGGCGACGAAGTCGGTCAGCAGGGGCGTTCCTTGGGCGAGTTCTCCGCGGTCAGCATCGGGTTGCGCACCACCACGTCGCCGAGGGCGTCGTCGATGCGCGACATGATCTCGGGGCTGAGCACCACGCCGGACGCCGCCACGTTCTCGCGGATCTGCCGCGGGCGCGAGGCCCCGATGATCGCGCAGGCGACGTTCGGGTTCTGGAGCACCCACGCCACGGCGAGCTGGGCCATGGTGAGTTCGAGCTCGTCCGCGATCGGCCTCAGCCGCTGGACGGCGACGAGGACGTCCTCGCCCATCAGGCGCTGGATGAACGTCGAGCCGCCCTTCTCGTCCGTCGCACGGGAGTTCTTGGGCGGCGCCTCGCCGGGCAGGTACTTGCCGCTGAGCACGCCCTGCGCGACCGGCGACCAGCAGATCTGGGAGACGCCCAGTTCGGCGGAGGTCGGGACGATCCACTCCTCGATGACCCGCCACAGCATCGAGTACTGGGGCTGGTTCGACACGAGCTGGAAGCCGAGGTCCTTCGCCAGGTCGTGGGCCGACCGGATCTGGTTGGCATCCCACTCGCTGACCCCGATGTAGAGCGCCTTGCCCGAGCGGACCACGTCGGCGAACGCCTGCATGGTCTCCTCCAGCGGCGTCTCGTGGTCGTAGCGGTGGGCCTGGTACAGGTCGACGTAGTCGGTGCCGAGCCGGCGCAGCGACCCGTTGACCGACTCCATGATGTGCTTGCGCGACAGCCCGCAGTCGTTCGGGCCCTTGGGGCCGGTCGGCCAGTACACCTTCGTGAAGATCTCCAGCGACTCGCGCCGCTGGCCCTTGAGCGCCTGCCCGAGCACCGACTCCGCGACCGTGTTGGCGTAGACGTCGGCGGTGTCGAAGCTGGTGATGCCGGCCTCGAGGGCGGCGTGGACGCAGCGCTCGGCGATCTCGTTCTCGACCTGGGACCCGTGGGTGATCCAGTTGCCGTAGCAGATCTCGGAGACCTTCAGCCCGGAGTTGCCGAGGTAGCGGAACTTCACGCGCGGGTCTCCTGCTCGATCTTGTCTTCGTCCCCGGCGGCGTCGACCTCCGCCTCCTCGGTATCGCCCTCGACCAGGTCCTCCCCGGCCTCCGCCGGCTCCTCCTCGGCCACCGCTTCGGCGGCCGGCTCCTCCGCCGGGGCGTCCGCGGGCTCGGGGTCGGCCAGCGGGTTGACGATCGCCGCCCCGCCGAGGGTCGCCAGCATCTGGCGGACGTTGGTCAGCTGCGCGGTGATCGCGTCGCGACGGGACGTGGCGGCCTGGAGCTCGCGCTCGGACTCGCGACGGATCTTCTCCGCGGCCAGGCGGGCGGCGTCGACGTGCTGGCCGGCCTCCTCGCGGGCTGCCTTGACGTGGGCCTCGGCCTGCGCCTTCGCCTCTGCGAGCGTCCGGTCGGCCTCGGCCTCGATCGCGGCCTGGCGCTCCAGGGAGCGGGCGATCGCCTGCTCGTTGGCCGCCATCTGCGCGGCGAACTCCTCCGCGGCCTTGTCGCGGCGCTCGGCCAGCGTCTTCTCGAAGTCCGCGGCAGCGGCAGCGGCGCGCGCACGCTGGTGCTCGTAGACCGCCTCGGCCTCCTCGCGGCGGGCGGTGGCCTCGCGGTCGGCGTAGTCGAGGATCTCGTCGGACTGCCGCTTCGCGGCCTCCAGCACCCGGGTGGCCTCGGCGTCGGTGCGGCTGGTCACGTCGGCGGCGTACCGGTCGGCGGAGCTGCGTGCCTGCTCGGCCGCGGCCTCGGCGTCGGCGACCAGCTTGTCCGCGTCCGCCTTCGCCTTCGCCCGCATCTCGGCGGCCTCGTCCTCGGCGAGCTTCAGCATCTTGCCGATGCGCGCGCCGAGGTCGCTGAAGGACGGCGGGGCGGCCTCCTTCTCCTCCTGCTCCAGGGCGGCGATCCGGCTGCGGTACGCGTTCGCCTGCTCCTCCAGCTGCGCCACCTGGGAGGTGAGCTTGGTGACCGCGACGGCCGTGTTGCCGGACTCAGCACGAGCCTGGTCGAGCGCGCGGTGGAGGTCGGCGAAGGCCTTGTCGACCTCGCCCGGCTCGTAGCCGCGCATGACCGTCCGGAAGGCCGGGTTCTGCTGGGTCATGATCCTTCTTCCATTTCTTGCCGGGGATTCTGGTGGGGACGTTCGGGGACGGCGAGCGCCTCGATGACCCCGGACAGGTGCCCGAGTTGGGCGTTGATGTCGTCACGGCGGCGGGCCAGCTGGGCCACCTCTGCGCGGGCGCGGTCCATCAGGGCGCGTGCCTCCGCGCGCACGGCGTCCGCGTCGATCCGTGCCTGGCTGAGCAGCGAGACCGCCTCGTCGCGCGAGGCTCGGGCGGCCTCGAAGGTGTCGCGCTGGAGCTTCTCGAGGTCGGCGGCGGTGCGCTCGCGGATGAGCTTCGCGCCGGCCTCGGCCTCGGCCAGGCGGCGCTCGGCCCGCTCCACCTGGGCACGGGCCTCGGAGCGGGCGCTGCTCAGCAGCCGGTCACACTCCTCCTGCACCTGACGCCGGGTGTGGGCGGCGTCCCGCTCTGCGGCGTCGAGGACGGCGCGGGCGCGGGCCTGGAGGTCCTCGGCCACGGCGGTGGCCTCGGCCATCATCGCCTGGTTGCGGTGGGTCGTGGTCGTGAGCGCCAGCTCCACGCGCTCGCGCACCTGCCGGGCGTGCTCGGCGAGCTCGTTGTGCGTCTGGCGGCGGGCGGCCTCGGCCTCGGCGGCCACGCTGGCGCGCAGCTCCGCCATCGCCTGTTCCGTCCACGCCACGTGCGCTGCGGCCGCGGCCAGCTGCTCGTCCGCCTTGGCCTGCGCCTCTGCGGCCAGGGCCTCGCGCTCGGCCTGCGCCTGGGCGTGCGCGCGGGCCGACTCGGTCTCGAACTCGTTGCGGTCGGCCACCAGCTGCGCCTGGAGGTGGGCCACCTCCTCGTCCAGCTCCGCCCTGCGTGCGGCGAGCTCGTCCATGACGTGGCCGCGCATCGCGGAGAGCTCGGCCTCGAGCATGTCCCTGCGCTGGGCCTCCTCGGACTCCTGCGCGCGGCGACGGTCGGACAACTCGGCGTCCACCGCGCTCACCCGGGCGTCCAGGCGCTGGCGCACCTCGTCCTCCGTGCGCCGGGCGGTGTTCATCACGGTGGCGGCCTTGACCTGCCCGTCCTGCACGATCCGCTCGGCCTCCGCGCGCGCGGCGGCGATCACCTCCGCTGCGGTGCGCTCTGCGGTCTGGGTGATCAGGGCCGACTGCTCGGTGGCGTCGGAGAGCAGGGTGATCGCGTCCTGGCGGGCCTCGTCCAGCCGGGCGGCGGCGGAGACCATCGCCTCCTCCGCGGCGGCCTTGTGCTCGGCCACCTCGCGGGCGAGCTGGTCGTTCAGTTCGCGGTTCCGGGCCGTCTCGGCGCGCACGGCATCCGCCTCAGCCTGGGCTTCGGTGCGGAGCTGATCAGCCAGGTTCTGCGCCTGGGTCAGGATTTCGGTGGCCTGCCTGGTCAGCTCGTTGCCGGCCGGCTGGGCGGGGGGACGCACGGCAGGATCGAGCACGAAGTCATGATCCAAGGGCGACAAGGCAAAAGGCAACCCGGCACGGAGTGTCGCGGCGACTCTCTGAGGCAGAGGTCAAGCCTTGGCGGATCCTGTGTGTTTCCCAGCTCCCGGGACGCCCGTCCGGCAGGGTCCGGTGAGACTCGCCGGGGGGCCCGCGGAACGGGGTCGGTACAGTTCTTCTCCGTGCGTTACCTGTCCACCCGCGGCCTTCCGGACGACCCCCGGCCGACCTTCAGCGACATCCTGCTGGAGGGCCTCGCGCCCGACGGCGGGCTGTACCTGCCCGAGTCGTACCCGCGACTGGACGCGGCGACGCTGGCGTCCTGGCGGACGCTGCTGGAGACCGGCGGGTACGCCTCGCTCGCCCACGCCGTCCTCTCGCTGTTCGTCGACGACATCGGGTCGGACGCCCTCCGCGGCATCTGCGAGCGTGCCTACAACGACACGGTGTTCTCCAGCCCCGAGATCGTGCCCGTCAGCCGGCTTTCGGGCGGGCTGTGGCTGGCCCACCTCTCCGGGGGCCCGACGGCAGCGTTCAAGGACCTGGCCATGCAGCTGCTCGGCCAGCTCTTCGAGTACGAGCTGGAGCGCCGCGACCAGGAGCTGAACATCCTCGGCGCGACCAGCGGAGACACCGGCTCGGCCGCGGAGTACGCGATGCGCGGGCTGCCCCGGGTGCGGGTGTTCATGCTCACCCCGGCGGGCCGGATGACCCCGTTCCAGCAGGCGCAGATGTTCAGCCTCGACGAGGAGTCCATCGTCAACGTCGCGGTCGACGGGGTCTTCGACGACTGCCAGGACCTGGTCAAGGCGGTGGCCGGTGACCTCGACTTCAAGCGCCGCTACTCCCTCGGAGCGGTGAACTCGATCAACTGGGCGCGCCTGGTCGCCCAGGTCGTGTACTACGTGGCCGCCTGGCTGAGGGTGACCTCCGCAGACGACGAGCGGGTCTCGTTCTGCGTGCCCACCGGCAACTTCGGCAACATCATGGCCGGGCACATCGCCCGGATGATGGGGGTGCCGATCGACACCCTCGTGCTGGCCACGAACGAGAACAACGTGCTCGACGAGTTCTTCCGCACCGGGGTCTACCGGGTGCGGGGGGCATCGGAGACCCACGCCACGTCCTCGCCCTCGATGGACATCTCGAAGGCGTCCAACGTCGAGCGGTTCGTCTTCGACCTGCTGGGACGCGACGCCGCGCGGGTGCGCGAGCTGTTCGGCGTCCGGCTGCCGCGCGACGGGTTCTTCGACCTGTCCGGGACCCCCGAGTTCGCCTCGCTGCGGGAACGGTTCGGATTCGTCTCCGGGTCGTCCACCCACGCCGACCGGCTGGCCACCATCGCCGCCGTGTGGGCCCGTGACGGTGTGCTGATCGACCCGCACACCGCCGACGGGGTGGGCGTGGCCGCCTCCTTCGCCGAGCCCGGCGTCCCGATGATCGTCACCGAGACGGCGTTGCCGGTGAAGTTCGCAGAGACCATCGCCGAGGCGATCGGCCGCGAGCCCGAGCGTCCGGCCCGGTTCGCCGGGATCGAGGACCTGCCCCGCGTCGTCGTCCCGCTGCCCAACGACGTCGGGGCCCTGAAGGCCCTGATCGCGGAGCGCGTCCCCGCCTGAGCCTCCCGCGCCGCCCCGAGGCCGGCGCCGCTACAGCGCCAGGCCGCGGCGCTCCAGCAGGTGCGCCAGATCGGGATCGGCGCCGCGGTAGTCGCGGAACGCGTCCATGGCGTCGATCGAGCCGCCCCTGGCGAGCAGGCGGCGACGGAAACGCTCGCCGTTCTCCCTGGTCAGGCCGCCGTTGGCGAGCATGAAGGCCGCGGTGTCCGCGTCCAGCACCTCGGACCAGATGTAGGAGTAGTAGCCGGCGTCGTACCCGCCCTCGAAGGTGTGCCGGAAGTAGCTCGAACGGTACCGGGGCGGGACGAGGTCGTCGCCGAGCCCGACCGAGGCGAGGGCTGCCTTCTCGAACTCCTCCACCTGCGCGGGGTCGGTGGGGAGTTCCTCCAGCGGCGTCCGGTGCCAGACCTGGTCGAGCAGTGCCGCCCCCAGGTACTCGGTGGTCTTGAACCCCTGCTGGAACAGGGTCGACCCGCGCAGGGTCTCCACCCACTCGGCCGGCATGGGTTCGCCGGTCTCGTGGTGGACGGCGTAGCGGCGCAGGATCTGCGGGTCGAGCGCCCACATCTCGTTCACCTGGGACGGGTACTCGACGAAGTCACGCGGCGTCTCCGTGCCCGACTGGGACGGGTAGCGGGTGTCGGAGAGCAGCCCGTGCAGCGCGTGCCCGAACTCGTGGAAGAGCGTGATCACGTCGTCCCACGTCATCAGCGTGGGCTGCCCCGTCGGCGGCTTCACGAGGTTGGAGTTGTTGGTCACCACCGGGAGCTGGCCGAGCAGGTGGTTCTGGTCGACGAGATTGTTCATCCAGGCGCCGCCCTGCTTGCCGGGACGGGTGTAGAAGTCGGCGACGAACAGCCCGATCGGTGTGCCGTCGGCCTCGGCCACCTCGAACACGCGCGCCTCGTCGGTGTGTCCGCGGAGGTCGTCCCGCTCGGTGAATGTGATCCCGTACAGGCCGTTCGCCGCGGCGAAGACGCCGTCGTGCAGCACGCGCTCGAGCTCCAGGTAGGGCCGCAGCAGGCCCGCGTCCAGGCTGTAGCGCTCGGTGCGCAGCAGCTCGGCGACGTACTGCCAGTCCCAGGCGGCGAGCGGCTCGGACGGCTCCAGGCGGCGCCACACCGGCTCCATGTCCGCCGCCTCGGCGCGGGCGTTGGCCGCGGCAGCCGGGGCGAGACGCGTGAGGAGGTCCCAGACGGCCTCGCCGGTGCGGGCGCAGGCGTCCGCCGCGATGTAGGCCGCGTGGTTGGCGAACCCCAGCAGGTTGGCGCGCTCGGCGCGCAGCCGGGCCAGTTCGACGACGAGCGGACGGGTGTCGTGCTCGCCTCCCAGGCCACGGCCCACGGCGGCCCGGTGGAGGCGCTCGCGCAGCCCGCGGTGGCGGAGCACGTCCAGCGGGCGCTGGCCCGAGGTGTGGTCGAGCTCGATCAGCCAGCCCTGGTCGTGGCCCTGCTCGGACGCGCGCTCGCGCGCCCCGTCGATCTCGGCCTCGCTGAGGCCGTCCAGCTCGGCCGGGTCGGTGACCAGCACCGCGGCGGCGTTCAGCCCGGCGAGCGCCCGGCGTCCGAACTCGGACTGCACCTCAGCGATCCGGTGGTTGAGCGCGCGCAACCGCTCCTGGTCGGCCTCGGGCAGGTTGACGCCCGACCGCTCGAAGGCCAGCAGGCGGCGCTCCAGCCAGTAGGCCGACTGCGGGTCGAGCTCGACCTCGCCGGCCTCGACCCGGCGGGCCAGCGCCGCGACCCGCTGGTAGAGGCCGCGGTCGAGGTAGATGGCGTCCGAGTGCGCGGCCAGCTGCGGGGCGATGGCCGCCTCCACGGCGTCGAGGACGTCGTTGGTGTCCGCGGCCTGCTTGGCGTAGAAGGCGTTCAGCGTGCGGGTGAGCAGGCGTCCGGACGACTCCCACGCCTCGATCACCGACGCCACGGTCGGCTCCGAGGTGTCGGCCGCGATGGCCGCCAGCTCCGCCAGGTGCTCGGCCATGCCCGCCTCCGCGGCCGGCTGGTAGTGCTCGTCGCGGATCGCCGCGAAGTCGGGCAGCTCGTACGGCAGGACGGAGGGCGCGGCGAACGGGTTGTCAGTGGCAAGCGGCATGTCGCCATCCTTACCCAGCGACGGCGTCCGAGGCGAGCCCGCGCGCGGCGCGCCGTGATCCCTGCCTCGACGCTCGTCCCGCGTCCGGCTCCGGCCTCCCCGTCCGACGACCAGCCTCCGTCATCGAGGACCAGCCCTAACGTCGAGGGCCAGCACCCCCGTCCTGGCCCTCGGCCACAAGGCTGGTCCTCACCGAAGGGATGGGGGACGGCAGCCACCTCCGACGGCTGTGGCGCTGCGGCCACGCGGGGCGACCGGCGGCCACGGCCTTCCCGTCCCCTCAGAACCAGCCTTGTCATCGAGGGCCAGCCTTCGTGATCGAGAGCCAGCCCCTGTGATCGAGGACCAGCCCTAACGTCGAGGGCCAGCACCCCCGGCCTGGCCCTCGGCCACAAGGCTGGCCCTCGGCACGGGCGGCGGACGGAAGCCGGGCACAAGGCTGGCCCTCGACGCGGACGACGGACGGAAGCCGGGTGACGCTGGCCTCCGCGCGGGCGGCGGACGGTGGACAGGAAGCCGACGTCAGCGAACCTCCGGCGCAGTCGGCGGACACGAGGCGGCGTGACGCCCGCCCGGCGGTCCTTCGGACGCCCTGCGGGGGACGGAGCCAGCGATCAGGCGGACGCCCTGCGCGGGACGGAGCCGGCGATCATGGCGAACGCGGCGAGGTTCACCAGGAGCAGGGTCCACTCCTGCCATCCCATCGACGCCGACACGGCGAACACCGCACCGGCCAGGCATACGGCACCGGCGATCAGGTGACCCACCCGCGACCGGGCGACCACCGCGCGGGTGAGCAGCCCGTACACCAGCGCAGCAACGCCGAAGCCGACACCGACGATCCCCGCAGCCACCTGCGAGCCGGGGGCGAAGAAGTAGAGCCAGACCGCCAGCACCAGCGAGAGCGCGGCGAGGAGTCCCAGCGCCAGCGCCGCGCCGAGCCGCAGACGGGCACGCAGCGAACCCGGTCCGCCGCTCGCGGCGGGTCGCGGTGGGGCGGACGGTGCGGGCACGGGCCAACGCTAGCGCGTCGCGCCGTCCACCCTGCACACCCCGTGAACCTCGCAACCCACGCCCGCACTCCCTGCACCGCCGACGGCGGCGCGCCCTGCCCGGAGCCGCCACCGTTCGAGCCCCGAACGGCCACGCCGTCACCGGGCGGGCCCTAGTCTGGGCCGATGGGACTCTCGCCCGTCGAACTCGTCGGCTACCTGGCCTCTGCCCTGGTGGTGGCCTCCCTCGCGATGACCTCCGTGGTGCGCCTGCGCATCGTGTCGCTCATCGGCTCTGTGGTGTTCGTGGCCTACGGCGTGCTGCTGCCGTCGGTCCCGATCATCCTCACGAACGCCGCCGTCGCGGGCCTGAACATCTGGTTCCTGCGCAAGGAGTTTGCGCCCAACCGCGACCTCGGCGCCGTGCCGATCGGGCCGGACGCCCCGTTCCTGCTCGACTTCCTGCGGTCCCACGCTGCCGACATCGGCAGCTTCCACCCGGGTTTCGATGCCCCCGCGGACGGTGACGTCGTGCTGCTGCTCACCCGGGACGGCCTGCCGGCCGGCGCGCTGGTGGGGACTCCGGACGACCGCACCCTCCGGGTCCGGCTCGACTACGTGATGCAGGCCTACCGCGACTCGCGGATCGGGAAATGGCTCTACGGCGCGGGCTCCAAGGTGTTCACCGACGCGGGGTTCGACCGCCTCGTCGCCGACCCGGGGACGGAGTCCCACCGCGCCTACCTGCTGCGCGTCGGCTTCACCGAGGGGCCTGACGGGCTGGTGCTGCAACTACGCCCTTGAGCCGCACCCCGGGGAAGTTGAACAATCAACCATGGATCTCCTCGGACTGCCGCTCCACCCGCTCGTCGTCCACGCCGCCGTGGTGCTGCTGCCCCTGACCGCGCTGGGCGCCCTGCTGATCGCGACGTCCGCGCGTGCCCGGAAGCGCTACGGCTCACTCGTGGCGGCCGGCGCGGTCGTCGCGCTCGGTGCGGTGGTCGGGGCCCGGCTCACCGGCGAGACGCTCAACGGGGGCACCGCCGCTGGTACCCCCGTGATGGCGACGCACATCACCTGGGGCCTGCTCGCGCCCTGGCCGGCCGCAGCGCTGGTGGTGGCCACGCTCCTGCTCGTGCTCGCCGGACGGGGCGGCAACCGCCCGCTGCTGATGACGGCCGCGCTGCTCACCGTGGTGGCAGCACTGGCGAGCATCGCCGTCATCGTCGTCGTGGGACACGCCGGTGCCACGGCGGTGTGGGGCGCGACCGCCTGACCGCCCGCTCTCGGACGACAGGCGGACGGGAGAAGGCCGGGCGGATCCGGCAGCGACGTCCGCCTACTCGCAGAGCCCGAAAGCCCCGGCCTGGACGTGCAGCGGCTTGTTGCCGGCCCCGACGAAGAAGATCTTGTTCGGCAGGATGAAGCGCTTGCTGCCGTCACCGAGGCCGAGGTCCTCCAGCTTCCCCTTCGGGTAGGCGGCCTTGAGCTGGGAGAACGTCAGCGTGAGCGGCACGTCGTCCTGCATCACCAGCGGCGCCGGGAGGGTCTTGGTGGGGTCGAAGCCCCACGCGGCGAGTGTCCGCGGCGACTTCTTCGAGCCGTCCGCCGCGTCGTACTCCACCCAGAACTTGCCCCAGCTCACCGTCTGGGACCACGGGCTGCCCTCGTCGAGCTGGCAGCGGATGCCCTGGTAGCTCTCGTCCGGCTCGCCCAGCTGCGCCTCGAGCAGGGCGGTGACGTCCACCTGCTTCGCGCCGAAGGAGTAGACCCCGAGGCCGTCGCCGCGCAGCTCCAGCGCGCCCGGGTCCTCGGTGGGCGTCGGCGTGGGGGTCGTCGGGGTCACGGTCGGAGTGACGGTGGGCGTCGGGGTGACGGACGGCGTCGCCGTCGCGCTGGGCGTGACCGCGGGCACGGGGGACGTCGTGGCGCAGGCAGCCAGGCCGACCACGAGCAGGGGAGCGAGCAGCAGGGACAACCGGCGGGACATCGTGGCCTCCTCGGCGGACGGGTCAGCACAAGTGAAACACCCCCGTCCCCCGGGATCGGCGCCGCCACGCCCTCCACGCACTAGCCTGAAGCCCCACCCACCGAAGGGACGGCCATGGCACAGGCGACCAGGCGGATCGGCATCCTCACCGCGGGCGGGGACAGCCCCGGCCTCAACGCGGCCATCCGCGGCTTCGGGAAGGCGGCCATCAACAACGGCTGGCAGCTGATCGGCTTCCGCGACGGCATCCGCGGCCTTGTGGAGAACCGGCACACGCCGCTGGACTCGAAGGCCCTGTCGGGCATCCTCACCGTCGGCGGCACGATCCTGGGCACCAGCCGCGACAAGGTGCACCGCATGGCCATCGACGGCGAGGTGCGCGACATGCGTCCCCAGGTGGTCGAGAACTACGAGAAGGAGGGCCTCTCCGCCCTCGTGCTCCTCGGCGGCGGGGGGACGGCGAAGAACGCGATGCGCCTGGCCGAGGCCGGCCTGAACGTGATCACCCTGCCGAAGACGATCGACAACGACATCGCCCGCACCGACACCAGCTTCGGCTTCGCCACCGCGATGGAGATCGCGACCGAGGCGGTCGACCGGCTGCACAGCACCGCGCACAGCCACCACCGCATCATCCTCACCGAGATCATGGGCCACCGCGCGGGCTGGCTGACGCTGGGTGCCGGCATCGCTGGCGGCGCCGACATCATCCTGTTGCCCGAGATCCCGTACTCGGTCGAGAGCGTGGCCGCGACGATCAAGGAGCGCCTGAACAGGGGCAGCACCTTCAGCGTGGTCGCGGTTGCGGAGGGCGCGCGGGACACGCAGGACTGGGCCGACTACGAGGCCGCGCAGCTGCTGGTCAAGGCGGCGAAGACGCCGGAGGCCGTCCGCGCGGCGAAGGCCCACCTGGCCAACGTCGAGGACACCCAGCGCGAGCACACCTTCAAGCTGGCCCGCGAGCTGGAGGCGGCCACCGGCCTGGAGTCGCGGGTGTCGATCCTCGGCTACGTGCAGCGCGGCGGGACGCCGTGCGCCGCGGACCGCCTGCTCGCGTCGCGCCTGGGGACGGCCGCCGCCTGGGCGGTCGGCAAGGAGCAGTACGGCGTGATGGTGGCCGCGCGCGGCGAGGGCACAGAACTCGTGCCGCTGGAGGAGGTGGCCGGGCAGCTCAAGCTCGTCCCCATCGACCACGAGTGGGTGCAGACGGCCCGCAAGCTGGGCACCGGGCTCGGCGACTGAGCCGGGGGTCCCCATGGACAGGCGCTTCTCGCAGGTGGACGTGTTCGGCGCGGGGCCGGGCCCGTCGGGCAACCCGCTGGCGGTGGTGCACGACGCCACCGGGCTGGACGACGCAGCGATGCAGGCGTTCGCCGAGTGGATGAACCTGTCCGAGACGGCGTTCCTGCTGCCCCCGGCAGCGGCGGGCGCGGACTACCGGGTGCGGATCTTCACGCCCACCGGGGAGCTGCCGTTCGCCGGGCACCCGACCCTGGGCAGCGCACACGCGTGGCTGTCCGCCGGCGGTGTGCCACGGACGCAGGGCGAGGTCGTGCAGGAGTGCGGCGTCGGCCTGGTCCGGGTGCGCAGGGACGCCGACCGCCTCTCCTTCGCCGCGCCGCCGCGCCGCCGAACCGGCCCGCTCGACGAGGCCCACCTCGCGATCGCCGAGGCGGCCCTGGGGATCCCCCGCACCGACTGGGTGTCGCACGAGTGGGGCGACAACGGCCCGCCGTGGATGATGGTCCAGCTCGAGGACGCCGGCGCCGTAAGACGGGCCTGGGTGGACCGCACCCAGCTCGGCGTCCACGACCACCTCGGGCTCGTCGGCCTCGCCGCCGACGGCTACGCCTACGAGGTGCGCGGCGTGCTCGCCGGGTTCGAGGACCCGGTCACCGGCAGCCTGAACGCCGCGGTCGCCCAGTGGCTGCGCGGCCGCGGGGACGTGCCCGCCGCCTACGTGGCCACGCAGGGCTCCCAGGTCGGTCGCCACGGCGAGGTCTTCGTCGACGACGACGGCACCGACGTCTGGATCGGCGGCCGGGCGCGGACGGTTGTCGACGGCCGCGTCGACCTGTAGGTACGCGGCCGGGAACCGCCGGCCCGGGGCCGAGGGCCCGTCCGTCCGGAGCCCGGCAGCCGGGCCCCGAGGGATCAGCCCAGCGTCCGGAGGTACAGGTCGAGGTTGCCCGCGCGGTCGTCCGACCAGACGATGCGCGTCCCCGAGACGACCGGGTTGCCGCTCCAGCCCGCATGGTCGGTCACCCGGGTCTCGGTGCCGGTGGCGAAGTCGTAGGCGTAGACCTCGGTGTTGTCGGTCCCGTTGCGCTCGTCCATCCACACCACCCGCGTGCCGGAGATGTTCGGGAACCACTGGTTCCCCGAGGCGGTGGTGAGCCGCGTCTCCACCCCGGTCGCCAGGTTGAACGCGTAGACGTCGAGGTCCAGCCCGCCGTTGCGGTCGTCGGTCCACACCACGCGGTTGCCGGAGATCTTCGGGATGGTCTGGCCGCCGGTGTCCGTGGTCAGCCGGCGCTCCTTCCTCGTGGACAGGTTGTAGCTGTAGATGTCGTGGTTGCCGTTACGGAAGTCCTGCCAGACGACCACCGACCCGGAGATGTCGCACGATGCGGCCGAGGACGCCTTCGGCGACACCGCGCGTTCCTTCTTCGTCCGCAGGTTGTAGACCCACACGCGGTTGCTCCGCTCGTAGCAGACGTTGCGCCCGCTGATCTCGACCTCGACGCCGCCCGCGCTGCTGATCCGCTTGTGGGTGCCGGTGGCCAGGTTGTGGTACCAGACACCGCTGTTGCGCCCGTTCCCGTAGTCGACCCAGACCACCCGGTTGCCCGAGATCGCCGCCCGCCCCATGGCCGTGTGCTTCGGGGTGAGCACGCGGCTCCTGCCCGTGCTCAGGTTGAGCACGCGGATGTCGTAGAGCGACTCCGGGTCGTTCGGGTCGCCCACGAGGCGCTCGTTGCGGTCGTCGGAGAACACGACGTACTTGCCCGACATCTCCGGCCACGTCTGCTGGGAGGGGCTCGTGGTGAGGCGCCGCTCCACTGCCGGTGCTGCCCCGGTGGCGGCCGGCACGCCCACGGTGAGGGTGGTGACCGCCAGTCCGAACGCGATCCCGATACGAAGGACCACATCAACCCGTCGCAGCTTCATCGCCGGCCTCCGGTTCGCGGGATCTTCCCCGACGGGTTCAATGCTATTCCCGTTCGAAGCCAGTGGCGGGTCCGGCGCCGGCACGTAGTCCACCGGTCTCGGCCCCCGGCCGGGGCGTTCACCCGGAATATCCCGCGGACTACGCTGGTTGCGTTCCTTGAATCGAGGTAGGCCCATGCCCGCACTGCGTTCCCGCACCGTCACCCACGGCCGCAACATGGCCGGAGCCCGCGCCCTGTGGCGTGCCACCGGCCTGGTCGACTCCGACTTCGGCAAGCCGATCGTCGCGATCGCCAACTCGTTCACCCAGTTCGTCCCCGGGCACGTGCACCTGAAGGAGATGGGTGCGCTCGTCGCCGGGGCCGTCGCGGAGGCCGGCGGTGTGGGACGGGAGTTCAACACCATCGCCGTGGACGACGGCATCGCGATGGGCCACGCCGGCATGCTCTACTCGCTGCCGAGCCGTGAGCTGATCGCCGACTCCGTGGAGTACATGGTGAACGCGCACTGCGCCGACGCGCTGGTGTGCATCTCCAACTGCGACAAGATCACCCCCGGCATGCTGCTGGCCGCGCTGCGGCTGAACATCCCGACCGTCTTCGTCTCGGGTGGCGCGATGGAGGCCGGCAAGGCGCACATCGTGGACGGGGTGGCGACGACCCGCCTCGACCTGATCGACGCGATGTACAAGGCGGTCGACGACAGCGTCTCCGACGCCCAGCTGCTCGAGATCGAGCAGAACGCCTGCCCGACCTGCGGGTCGTGCTCGGGCATGTTCACCGCGAACTCGATGAACTGCCTGCTCGAGGTGATCGGGCTGGCCCTGCCGGGCAACGGCTCGACGCTGGCGACCTCCGCCGCCCGCAAGGACCTGTTCACCACCGCGGGGAAGCTCGTGGTGGAGCTGGCCAAGCGCTGGTACGACGAGGAGGACGCCTCGGTGCTGCCGAAGGCGATCGCCACCAAGCCCGCGTTCGAGAACGCGATGCGGGTCGATATCGCGATGGGCGGCTCCACCAACACCGTCCTCCACCTGCTGGCAGCCGCGCACGAGGCCGGCGTCGACTTCGACTCCGACGACATCGACGCGCTGTCGCGCACCACCCCGTGCCTGTGCAAGGTCGCGCCGAATACGACGTCGTACTACATGGAGGACGTGCACCGCGCCGGCGGCATCGTCGCGATCATGGGCGAACTCGACCGTGGCGGCCTGTTCGACCACGGCGTCCACGCCGTGCACTCCCCGGACGTGGCCACGTGGCTGGCGAACTGGGACATCCGCGGCGGCAGCCCGCTGCCCGAGGCCGTCGAGCTGTTCCACGCCGCCCCCGGCGGCGTGCGCACGACAGAGCCGTTCTCCTCGACGGTCCGCTGGGACACCCTCGACACCGACGCGGAGAACGGCTGCATCCGGTCGGTCGCGACCCCGTACACCGTCGAGGGCGGGCTGGCCATCCTCAAGGGCAACCTGGCCGAGGACGGCGCGATCGTGAAGACCGCGGGCGTGCCGGCCGACCAGTGGACGTTCCGGGGTACCGCGATCGTCACCGAGAGCCAGGAGGAGGCCGTCGAGGCGATCCTCGGCAAGCGGGTCAAGCCCGGCCACGTGGTGGTGGTCCGTTACGAGGGGCCCAAGGGCGGCCCGGGCATGCAGGAGATGCTGTACCCGACGTCCTACCTGAAGGGGCTGGGGCTGGGCCCGCAGTGCGCGCTGATCACCGACGGCCGCTTCTCCGGAGGGTCGTCCGGCCTGTCGATCGGCCACGTCTCGCCCGAGGCCGCTGCCGGGGGCACGATCGGCCTGGTCGAGGACGGCGACCTGATCGAGATCTCGATCCCCGACCGCTCCGTGACGCTGCTGGTGGACGACACCACGCTCGCCGAGCGACGGGCGCGTCGTGACGAGCTCGGCTGGAAGCCCGCCCACCGCGAGCGCCACGTGTCGCCGGCGCTGCGGGTCTACGCTGCGATGGCCCTCAGCGCGGACAAGGGCGCGGCCCGCTCGGTCGAACAGATCGAGAACCCGGCGCCGCGTCCCGCCCCGACCGCTGTCGGCTGAGGTGGACCGGGACGACGCCAGGACGCACGATCCCTCGGTGGGCGACCGCCCGAGGGTCCGTGCGCTGCTGATGGACGCCGACGGCGTCACCCAGTACCCCCACGCGGGCTGGCTGACGGAGATGGCTCGCCTCGGCGGGCCCCGGTTCGTCGCGGACGCCTTCCGCCACGAGAAGACCACCCTGACCGGGCGGGCCGACCTGCGCGAGCTCCTCACCGCCCTGCTCGAGCGTGACGGCCGGGACTGCACCGCAGACGACATCCTCCAGGTCTGGTACCGGGTGGAACTCGACGAGCGGATGCTCGACCTCGTCGACCGGGTCCGGGCGGCCGGGGTGACGACGGCGCTGGCGACCAACCAGCAGAGCTACCGGGGCGGCTTCATGCTCGCGAACCTGCCCTACGACGAGCACTTCGACCACCAGTTCCACTCCTTCCGGGTGGGCCTGGCCAAGCCGGACCCGGCGTTCTTCACCCACATCGTCGAGACACTCGGCATCGCACCGTCGGAGGCGGTCTTCGTCGACGACATGGCCGTCAACGTCCGCGGGGCCCGTCGCGCGGGCCTCCAGGCCGTCCACTTCGCCGGCACGGACACCTACGGCCACCTGCGCTCCCGGCTGCGCGCGCTCGGCGTCCCCGGGGTGTGAGGGCGCTCGGACGAGCGGGTAGCCTCTGCCCGTGGTCGAGTTCACCCTGACCGTGGACGACCTCGTCGCGTTCGCCGCCTGGCAGGCGAAGGCGTCCGGCGAGGAGGATCCGCGGCGCGCCCGGATGCGCCTGGTGGGCGCGTGGCTCGTCGGCGGTGCGGCCTACCTGGCCATGTTCGCGGTGTCGACCCTGCCGTTCCTGCTCTCCCGGCTGCTGGAGCTCGCCGGGGCGGCCGAGCTGGTCTCTATCCTCGTCGGCGCCGCGGTGGGCTGGTGGGAGTGGCAGCGCGGACGGGCGGGCGAGTGGCTGCTGGCCCGCCGCTATCGCACGAAGGCCCGCGTGGCGCTGGAACAGACCGGGACGACCCGCCGGCTCGAACTCGACGACGACGGCCTCACGATCCTCGCCGGCCGGCGCAGCACCCACGTCCCCTGGTCACGGATCTCCCGGGTCGTGGAGACCGACGACCACGTGTTCGTCTACACCGGCCCGGACGCCGCGCACGTCATCCCGCGACGGGCGGGCGGAGCGGTCACCGACCTCGTCGCGACGCTGCGCTCCCGCCTGGCCTGAGCGTCGCCCCCACTTCCTCCGCCGCCGGCCCTGGGCCCGGCGTCACCAGCCAAGCGCGCCGGCCAGCCGGTCCAGGCCGCGCTCGATCACGTCCGGGGCGTTCGTGACGTACGACAGCCGCATCGTCGAGCGGTCTGGCTCGGCGGCGAAGAACGGCCAGCCCGGCACGTAGGCGACACCCGCGTCGACCGCCGCCGGCAGCGTGACGGCGGTGTCGGCGCCACCACCCAGCCGGGCCCACAGGAACATGCCGCCCTCGGGCCTGGTCACCTCCGCGCCCGCGGGGAGCCGGGACGCCAGGCCGGAGGCCATCGCGTCCCTGCGCTCGCGGTAGACGTCCACGACGCGGGCGATGTGGGCATCGAGGTCGCAGGTGGCGAGGTAGCGGGCGACGGCCAGCTGGTCGGTGACCGCCGACTGGAGCCCGACGGCCTGCTTGGCGACCTCGACCGCGCGCAGGATGGGGCCCTCGGCCCGGAGCCACCCGATCCGCACCCCGGGGGCCATCACCTTCGAGGCCGAGTTCAGCAGGACCGTCTGGGCGCCCATGCCGGGCAGCGCGGCCAGCGGCGCGGCCGCCTCGCCCTCGAACCGCAGCTCGCCGTACGGGTCGTCCTCGAGCAGCGGGACGCCGGTGCGCAGCAGCACGTCGGCCACCTCCCGCCGGCGCGCGGCGGGCATCGAGCGGCCGGTCGGGTTCTGGAAGGTCGGGATCAGGTAGACGAAGCGCGGACGGTGCGCGGCGATGGCCGCGTTCAGGGCGTCCGGCAGCATCCCGTGGTCGTCGGACGCGACGGCCACCAGCCGCGCGCCGGCGAGGCTGAACGCCTGGACGGCCGCCAGGTAGGTGGGCTGCTCGACCAGCACGACGTCGCCCGGGTCGAGCAGCGCCTGGCCCACGAGGAAGATGCCCTCCTGCGAACCGCTGGTCACCTGCACCTGGTCGGGGGTGGTCGGCAGCTGCCGGGCCATCCGGGCGGCGACCTGCTCCAGCAGCTCCGGCTCACCCTGGGTGGACGCGTACTGCAGCGCGCGGCGACCCTGTGTGGACAGCACGTGGTCGAACGCCGCACGGAAGTCGTCGAGGGCGAACAGCGAGCCGTCCGGGATGCCGCCGGCGAACGAGATCACGTCCCCGCGGTTGACCACCGCGAGGATGTCACGCACCGGTGACGTCGTGACGCCCGAGAACCGCTCGGCCAGCTGGAATCCCCTGCTCATGCCCGGATCGTGCCACGCCGCGGGCAGCGGCGGACTGCGCCGTCCGGCCCTCGGTCCGGCGAGCCGCCGCACCTGCTCAGGGCGCGAGTCGCTCCTTCAGCCACGAACCATCCGCGAGGCGGAAGCGGACGCGGTCGTGCAGGCGGCTGCGGCGTCCCTGCCAGAACTCCCAGGTGTCGGGCACCACCCGGAACCCGCCCCAGTGCTCCGGACGCGGCGGGTTCAGCCCGTACCGCGCCGACGCCTTCGCCGCGTTGGACAGCAGCACGCCGCGACTCGCGATCACCTCGCTCTGCGGGGACGCCCACGCGCCGATCCGCGAGTCGAGCGGACGGGTCACGAAGTAGGCGTCGGACTCCTCCGCAGACGTCCGTTCGGCCACGCCCTCGACACGCACCACCCGTTCCCGCTCCGGCCAGTGGAACTGCAGCGCGGCGTGCGGGTTGGCCGCGAGCTCGCGCCCCTTCCTGCTGCCGTAGTTGGTGAAGAACACCAGGCCGCGCTCGTCCGCGCCCTTGAGCAGCACGACGCGGGTGGACGGCCGACCGTCCTCGCCGACGGTCGCCAGCGTCATCGCGCTCGGCTCGGGCACGCCGGCGGCGACGGCGTCGGCGAGCCAGCGCTGGAAGAGCGCCAGCGGTGCGTTGCCGGCGTCCGCCTCGTCCAGGCTGCCGTGCTCGTAGCTCTTGCGCAGGTCCTTGAGGTCCACGCGGGCAGCCTATGCCGCCTGCGCCGGCCGCCGCGCAGCGGTCAGGCCCGCGGTTCGCCGCGGACGGCGACCGCCGGCGGGCGGTCCCCCCGGAGCGAGGCCACCATGTCGGCCACCTGGCGGGTGGCGGCGACGTCGTGGGCGCGGAACACGACCGTGCCCAGCCAGGCGGCGACGGCGGTCGCGGCGAGCGTGCCGAACAGCCGCTGGTCGACCGGCAGGTCGAGGGTCTCCCCGACGAAGTCCTTGCGGCTGAGCGCCTGCAGCACCGGGTAGCCCAGCCCGGCGATCGCCCCCGTCGCAGCGAGCACCCGAAGGGAGTTGCGGGTGGTCTTGCCGAAGTCGAGGGTCGGATCCACCAGCACACGCTCCGCCGGGACGCCGGCCGCGACCGCGCGGGCGGCGCCGCCGGCCAGCACGGCGAGCACGTCACGGACGACGTCGTCGGGGTCGGGGCCGTAGCTGATGTCGACCGGATCGGTGCGCGGCGGGAGCCCGCCGGTGTGCGAGACGACATAGCCGGCGCCCAGCTCCGCGGCGACCGCCACGAGTTCGGGGTCCGCCCCCGCCCACGTGTCGTTGACGAGGTCGATGCCCGCGTCCGCGCAGGCCGTGGCGACCTCGGCCCGCCACGTGTCCAGGCTGAGCAGCAGGGACGGGTGGCGCTCGCGAACCGCGAGCAGGAACGGGCGCACGCGCTCGATCTCCTGCGCCGGACCGACCTCCTCACCCTCCTGCCCTGCCCGCACCCCGCCCACGTCGATCAGGTCGGCGCCCTCGGCCACCAGCCGGTCGACCGCGGCCAGTCCGGGGCCGAGGTCGGTGTAGCGCGCGGCGGCGTAGAAGGAGTCCGGAGTCCGGTTGACGATGCCCATCACCGCCGGGTGCCCGGCGTCGAACCGGCGTCCGCGCAGCACCAGGGACGGGGTGGGGATCGGCGGGCTCGGCCAGGTTTCGCTCACGCCACCACTGTGCCGCACCCGGCAAGGCCGTCCCCGGTGACGGGCCGTCCGTCGCGCGCGTCCGGCCCACGCCGTCCGCGCCGCCGCGAGGGGCTGGCCGCGGAGCCCGCCGGAGGCCAAGATGGCCGAGCAGGAGGAACCATGTCCCACAGCGTGCTGCCCGCCACCACGGCCACCGGCTTCCGGTCCGTCCGCCAGGCCCCGCCCAGCAGGGAGGAGCGGTTCGCCCTCGGGCGGGCGCTGCGCGAGCAGGTGCCCTACCAGCGGCTCGGCGAGTGGGCCGACAGCTCGGCGCGCTTCGACCCGATCGCCCTGATCGCGATGAGCCACGTGGGCCGCGTCCCCGACCTGGTCGGCATCCGGGTGGCCCGGATGGCCACCTCGCCGTACGGGTTCCTGCGCGGGTCGGCGGTCGTGATGGCCGCTGACGTGGCGTCCCTGCCGTCGACCGGCATCCACCCCGTGGTCTGCGGGGACGCACACCTGGGCAACTTCGGCTTCTACCGGTCGCCCGAGGGCGCGCAGGTGATCGACCTCAACGACTTCGACGAGGCACACCCCGGCGGCTGGGAGTGGGACCTGCGCCGGCTGGTGGCGAGCGTCTGGGTGGCCGGGCGCGAGAACGGCTACAGCGAGGACTCCTGCGGCGCGTCCGTGCGCTCGTGCGTGGTGGCGTACGCGGCCGAGGTGGCCGGCCTGGCCACGCAACCGCTGCTCGCCCGCTCCTACAACCGGCTGGACGTCTCGAGCCTCCACTCCTCGGTGGCCGACGCCACCCTCCGGGCGGAGATCAAGCGGGCGGCCCGGACCGCGCGGAAGCGCACCAGCGACCGGGTGCTGCCCAAGCTGACCGGGGAGGTGGACGGTCACCGCCGGATCATCCCCGAGCCCCCGATCACGACCTCGGTGGACGAGGCGGAGGCTGCCGCGATCGCGGCCGGCCTGGACGACTACCTGGCCACCCTCGCTCCCCACTGGCGGCGGGTCGTCGCCGGCTACACCGTGGAGGACGTGGCGCACCGTGTGGTCGGCGTCGGGTCGGTCGGGCTGCGTGCCTACGTGGTGCTGCTGGTGGGGTCGACGCCGGACGACGTGCTCTTCCTCCAGCTGAAGGAGGCCCGCCGCTCGGTGCTGGCCCGTTTCGTCCACGGCGACGACGCGTGGCACGCCCACCAGGGCCAGCGGGTGGTGGAGTACCAGCAGGCGCTGCAGACCGTGAGCGACCCGCTGCTGGGCTGGACGACGATCGAGGGGCGCGAGTACTACGTCCGCCAGTTCCGGAACATGAAGGGCACCGTGCCGCTCAACGCCATCCGGGAGGAGGCGCTGACCGACTACGCCGGCATCGTCGGCCACCTGCTCGCGAAGGGCCACGCCCGGACGTCCGGGGCCTCGATGATCGCCGGCTACCTCGGGGACGGTGCTGCCGCCGGAGACGCGCTCGCGACCTTCGCTCGCCGCTACGCCGACCAGACCGAGGCCGACCACGCCGCCCTGCTCGCCGCCGCCCGGTCCGGCAAGCTCCCGATGTCGGACGACGCCCACATGGGCTCCGCCTTCCGTCCCGGCTGATCGGGCGGGCGCTCGCCACCCCGCCGCCCACCCCCTCGCGCCCCGCCGCCCGCCCCCCACCCGCGTTTGCTGCCGAGTGCAACTCCCGCTACCGGAATTCCGGTAGCGGGAGTTGCGCTCGGGGGCGGGAGCAACGGGTGGGACGGCGCGTCCCACCCGGACACCCATGGGGCCGGGGCGTTCGCGAGGGCGGGACGTTCACGAGACGGTAACCCGCCGCGGGGCGCAGCGTCCCCCTGCACCGGTGGACGGGCCGCTAGCTTGTGGTCCGCTCCGTCGCCGACCCAAGGAGAGCCATGACACCCGACACCGACTCCGCCGCCGCCGCGCTCGCCAGCCTGCCCGCCGCCATCATCAGCTTCATCCTCGCGGTGCTGATGGTCGTCGCCCTCTGGAAGATCTTCACCAAGGCCGGCGAACCCGGCTGGGCGTCGATCGTCCCGTTGTACAACACCTTTGTCCTGTTCCGGATCGCCGGGCTCAACCCGTGGCTGTTCCTGCTGCTGCTGATCCCCGTGGTCAACCTCGTGATCGCGATCGTCGTGGCCATCAAGCTGGGCGCGGCCTTCGGCAAGGGCGGCGGGTGGTCGTTCTTCCTGCTGGTGATCTTCTCCGTGATCGGCTTCCTGATCCTCGGGTTCGGCAGCGCGACCTACCGCAAGCCCGCCACGGCCTGACCTCCGTCCCCGACCCCCACCACGGTTTGCCCCCGAACGCAACTCCCGCTACCGGAATTCCGGTAGCGGGAGTTGCAGTCGGGGGCGCGGGCGACGGGTGGGACGGGTGGGACGCCGCCGGGCGCGGACGCGGACCCGGGCGCGGGCCCGTCTGGGCCCGCGTCAGCCGATCTCGACCAGGAGGTCGCCGCCCTCCACGGCCTGGGCGTGGCCGATCGCGACGCGCCGGACGACGCCCGACACCGGGGTGGTGATCGAGGCCTCCATCTTCATCGCCTCGATCGTGGCCACCTGCTGCCCGGCCGACACCTCGTCTCCGACGTCCACCGTGAGCGTCACCACGCCGGCGAACGGCGCGGGCACCTGGCCGGGAACCGACGGGTTCGCCCGCTCAGCCACCGCGACGGTCGAGGTCACCGACTCGTCGCGGACGGTGACCACCCGCATCTGGCCGTTCACCGTGCACATCACCTGGCGCATGCCGCGGTCGTCCGGGTCGCCGATCGCCGAGATGCCCAGCAGCAGCGACTTGCCGCGCTCGAGCTCGACCTCGACCTCCTCGCCCTGGCGCAGGCCGTGCAGGAACTCCACGGTCGGCACCACCGACAGCTCCGAGTACGCCTCGACGGCCTCCTCGTAGTCGCGCAGCGGGCCGGGGAAGAGCAGCCGGTTCAGCGTCCGGCGGGGGGTGGACGCCAGCTCGGCCGCGTCCTCGTCCGACAACTCGGTCACCACCGGCCTCGTCGCCCTCCCGGCGAGCGCCTTCGTGCGGAACGGCTCCGGCCACCCCCCGGGCGGGTCGCCGAGGTCGCCGTTGAGGAAGCCGATCACCGAGTCGGGGATGTCGTACTTCTCCGGGTGCGCCTCGAAGTCGGCCGGGTCGGCCTTGCGTCCGACCAGCGCCAGGGCCAGGTCGCCGACGACCTTCGAGGACGGCGTGACCTTCACGATGTTGCCGAGGATCCGGTTCGCGGCGGCGTACATGTCCTCGATCGCCTCGAACCGGTCGCCCAGGCCGAGAGCCATGGCCTGCTGGCGCAGGTTCGACAGCTGGCCGCCGGGGATCTCGTGGACGTAGACCCGCCCGGTGGGGCCGGGCAGGCCGGACTCGAACGGCCCGTACAGCTTGCGGACCGCCTCGAAGTAGGGCTCCAGCGCGGTGACCGCGCGCAGGCTCAGCCCCGTGTCCCGCTCGGTGTCCTCCAGCGCGGCCACCAGGGCGGACATCGACACCTGGGACGTCGTCCCGGCCATGGACGCCGCCGCGACGTCCACCGCGTCCACCCCGGCGTCGACGGCGGCCAGCAGCGTGCCGAGCTGGCCGCCCGCGGTGTCGTGGGTGTGCAGGTGCACCGGCAGGTCGAAGTTCGACCGCAGCGCGGTCACCAGCTTCGCCGCGGCCGGCGCCCGCAGGAGGCCCGCCATGTCCTTGATCGCGAGCACGTGCGCCCCCGCCTCGACCAGCTGTTCGGCGAGCCGCAGGTAGTAGTCGAGGGTGTAGAGCGTCTCGCCCGGAGAGGTCATGTTGCCCGTGTAGCACAGCGCCGCCTCCGCGACGGCGTGGTCGGTCTCGAGCACGGCCTCGATCGCCGGACGGATCTGGTCGACGTTGTTCAGCGCGTCGAAGATGCGGAACACGTCCAGCCCGGACGCCGCCGCCTCGTGCACGAACGCCTTCGTCACCGCGAGCGGGTACGGCGTGTAGCCCACCGTGTTGCGGCCGCGGAGCAGCATCTGCAGCGGCAGGTTGGGCATGGCCTTGTGCAGCGCGTCGAGACGGTCCCACGGGTCCTCCTTGAGGAACCGCAGCGCGACGTCGTAGGTCGCCCCGCCCCACGCCTCGACGCTGAGCAGCTGCGGCAGCGTCCGGGCGATCACCGGGGCGACGTGCAGCAGGTCGCGGGTGCGCACCCGCGTGGCCAGCAGCGACTGGTGGGCGTCGCGGAAGGTGGTGTCGGTGACCGCCACCGGCACCTGGGCGCGGAGGTCGGCCGCCCACCGGGCGGGCCCCACCTCGAGGAGGTGCTGGCGCGAGCCGGACGGCGGCGGCGCGGCGGCGAGGTCCTTGCCAAGGACGGGGAGCTTCACCTGCGGGCGCAGCCGCGTCCGCGCCTCGCCGTGCGGGCGGTTCACGCTCACCTCCGCCAGGTAGGTCAGCAGCTTCGTGCCGCGGTCGGCGGGGATGTGGTAGTGCAGCAGGTGGGGGCGCTCGTCGATGAAGGACGTGGACGTGTTGCCGGCGAGGAAGTCGGGATCGGAGATGACGGCCTCGAGGAACGGGATGTTCGTCGACACCCCCCGAACCCGGAACTCGGTCAGTGCCCGGTAGGCCCTGCGGGCCGCGCTGCGCAGGTCGCTGCCCCGGCAGGTGACCTTCACCAGCATCGAGTCGAAGTGCGCGCTCACCGCGGAGCCGGCGAACACCACGCCACCGTCCAGCCGGACGCCGGCGCCGCCGGGGGTGCGGTAGACCGAGATCGTCCCGGTGTCGGGACGGAAGCCGTTCGCCGGGTCCTCGGTGGTCACGCGGCACTGGAGGGCCACGCCGCGCACCTGGATCGCGTCCTGGGTGAGGCCCATGCCGACGAGGGTCTCGCCGGCCGCGATCCGGATCTGCGAGCTGACCAGGTCGACGTTGGTCACCTCCTCGGTGACGGTGTGCTCCACCTGGATGCGCGGGTTCATCTCGATGAAGACGTAGCTGCCGTCCTCGCCGAGCAGGAACTCGACGGTGCCGGCGTTGACGTAGCCGATGTGCCGGGCGAAGCGGACGGCGTCGGAGCAGATCCGGCGGCGCAGCCCCGGGTCGAGGTTGGGCGCCGGCGCGATCTCGACGACCTTCTGGTGGCGCCGCTGCACCGAGCAGTCCCGCTCGAACAGGTGGATCACCTCGCCGGTACCGTCGGCCAGCACCTGCACCTCGATGTGCCGGGGGCGGATCACCGCCTGCTCCAGGTACATCCGGGAGTCCCCGAAGGCCGACTCGGCCTCGCGCATGGCCTCGGCCAGCGCTGCCGGCAGCAGTTCGGGGTCGTCGACCCTGCGCATGCCGCGTCCGCCACCGCCGCTGACCGCCTTCACGAACAGCGGGAAGCCGATCTCCCCGGCCGCGGCGACGAGG
>Ga0102832_1000380_pt1 | contig 82967 bp, 71 predicted proteins | sample EBPBio282013_DNA_FD_88942 | JGI IMG/M metagenome (GOLD analysis project Ga0102832, IMG submission 88942) | Wastewater treatment Type I Accumulibacter community from EBPR Bioreactor in Madison, WI, USA - Reactor 2_5/28/2013_ DNA (Illumina Assembly) | ecosystem: Engineered > Bioreactor > EBPR >...
TGCAGGCATGAGTGCGCCCGAATCGGGCGCACGAGGCGCCTCGAGGCCCGATTCGGGCTGCAAAGCGCCCGATTTCGCTCGATTTGGACGCTCAGATTCAGTATTGTGAAATCACGCTGAACGGCCCGGACGATGCGATGGGTTGTTCAGCATTGCCTTAGACACGCCTTGTTGGACCTGGGCTTCGAGATGAGTCAATTCAGTGTGTACATGCGGTTCTGTACCAGCGCCACACAGGTCGACACCTACTGCAAGCGAGTCGAAACGGCTTTGCCCGCAGGCGGGAGAGTGAACATCCTCCAGTTCACCGACCGCCAGTACGAGCGCATCATCAGCTACCACGGCAAGGCTAGGCAGGCTGAGCCCAAAGTGCCCGATCAGTTCGATCTCTTCTGACCATGAGCCTCAGATTTCAGCGCTGTGGAGCGCCAAATCCTCCGTCAAATCAAGGGTTTAGCGCTCTGCGAGTCTAGGCGATTGGGAAATGCGCTGTGGCCGGAACGAGAAATTGCCGCAGGTACCGCGTACCCGAAGTCTAGGCGATTGGGAAATGCGCTGTGGCCGGAACCAACAGATCCTGTCGATTGATAGAACGTGAAGTCTAGGCGATTGGGAAATGCGCTGTGGCCGGAACGATACTGTCATCGTCGCACACCAATTCATAAGTCTAGGCGATTGGGAAATGCGCTGTGGCCGGAACGTGCGCTGCACGCTGGACGAGGACTGGTCGAGTCTAGGCGATTGGGAAATGCGCTGTGGCCGGAACCATGCCGTCGCCCTATCGCTACATCGGCACAGTCTAGGCGATTGGGAAATGCGCTGTGGCCGGAACGTCTGCGGTCGTCAAAGCGTGCGACCGAATAGTCTAGGCGATTGGGAAATGCGCTGTGGCCGGAACGCTTTTGACTTTGACGCCACCGCGAACCAGAGTCTAGGCGATTGGGAAATGCGCTGTGGCCGGAACAGTTCGCGCGCACGCTCGTTGCTGACGCGGAGTCTAGGCGATTGGGAAATGCGCTGTGGCCGGAACACAGCGCCGAGAGAACTCGACAGCCGCCCAGTCTAGGCGATTGGGAAATGCGCTGTGGCCGGAACGACGTTCGGCGGCGTGCTGTCCGGCTGGGGAGTCTAGGCGATTGGGAAATGCGCTGTGGCCGGAACCTGAGTAACACGGGGGTAGCACCATGAGGGAGTCTAGGCGATTGGGAAATGCGCTGTGGCCGGAACGAGCAGTAGGAACTGGTGCAGCCGCTCGGGAGTCTAGGCGATTGGGAAATGCGCTGTGGCCGGAACGGCGCGCATCGACGGGATCATCAACGCAAGAGTCTAGGCGATTGGGAAATGCGCTGTGGCCGGAACGTTTTCCATTGCGTCGCGGGCGGCGCAGCGAGTCTAGGCGATTGGGAAATGCGCTGTGGCCGGAACCAACGACACGGCGTTGAAGGTGGCCATCAGAGTCTAGGCGATTGGGAAATGCGCTGTGGCCGGAACCTCCCGCTCAACGCCGTGCGCGCGCCGCTTAGTCTAGGCGATTGGGAAATGCGCTGTGGCCGGAACGCCTTCCGGCGCCGCGCGATGCTCGCTTCGGAGTCTAGGCGATTGGGAAATGCGCTGTGGCCGGAACCCGCCCCGCACTCGATCGCCAGCAGCGACTAGTCTAGGCGATTGGGAAATGCGCTGTGGCCGGAACATGTCGGGCAACGACGGAAACGTGACCGCGAGTCTAGGCGATTGGGAAATGCGCTGTGGCCGGAACCGCGCAGCTCAGCGCCGCGCAGTCGCGCTAAGTCTAGGCGATTGGGAAATGCGCTGTGGCCGGAACGGCCCCGGGCAGTGGGCGGGAGAGGTGAGAAGTCTAGGCGATTGGGAAATGCGCTGTGGCGGAACAGGTCGTCGCGGTCGTCCTCGACCGACCCGGCGCTTGGCGATGGAACAAGTGCACCAAATGCGGCCATGACACCATCATCTCTCCATGCAACCTCATTCCTAGTGCAACTCCTCTCGCAACACCTTGCACAGCATCGCAACCGTCACCGGCTTGTCCTCCCCCAGCCGTGCTTTGCCGCTCGCCGGCCAGCGCGTATCGCAAGGCGACATTGATCATCTTCTGATAGCCGCTGCCCTGCGCATTCGCCTCAGCACGGAAGAACTTGATCATGTCGTCGTCCAGCATGATCGTGATGCGGGTCTTGCCCGGCGACGCGAGGACCCCGCCGCGCTGCGCGTTCGAAAAGTTGTATTCCTTGCGCACCATAAGTCTCCACACCCCGTTTGCTCGCCATCGTCTGATCACGCATTCCGTAGGGATACGGTCAAGGCCGTTCGCCGGCTCCCGGCCAGCGCCGGCCCCGGACCGGTTCGCCGGTTCGATAATCACCCGCCCCACCCGGAGACCGTCGCATGCCGCTGAAGATCATCTCGTCGATGGCCACCAAGGCCTTGCTGGCCGAGCTGGCGGCCGCGTACCGCGCGGTCGATGCCGCGGCCGATCTGCAGATCGAATCGGTCGGCGGCGTCGACGCCGCCAAGCGGGTGCAGGCCGGCGAGGCGTTCGACGGCGTGGTGCTGGCGTCCAACGCGATCGACTCGTTGATCGAGGCCGGCCGCCTCGTCGCCGGCAGCCGGGCCGACCTGGTGCGCTCGGGCATCTACGTCGCCGTCAAGGCCGGCGCCGCGGCGCCGGCCATCGACAGCGAGGACGCCGTGCGCCAGGCCGTGCTGGCGGCGCCCAGCATCGGCTACTCCACCGGGCCCAGCGGCGTCTACCTGCAAAAGCTCTTCGAACGTTGGGGCATCGCGGCGCAGATCCAGGAACGCACGGTGCAGGCCAAACCCGGCGTCCCGGTCGGGCGGCTGGTGGCGGCCGGCGAGATCGCGCTGGGCTTCCAGCAGTTGAGCGAGCTGATGAACGAGCCCGGCCTGCAGGTGCTGGGGCCGCTGCCGCCGGCGATCCAGCAGCTAACGGTGTTTTCAGGCGGCGTCACCGTTGCCGGCACGCAGGCCGAGGCGGTGCGCGCCTGGCTGGCCTGGTGCGCTTCGCCGGCCACCGCCGAAATCAAGCGCCGCAACGGCATGGAGGCCGCCTGATGAGCATCAGCACCGTTCGCCTGGGCCGCAGCGGCCTGCAGGTCTCGCGCCTGGCGCTGGGCACGATGACCTTCGGCCTGCAGACTGAAGAGGCCGAGTCGCAGCGCATCCTGGACAAGGCCTTCGACGCCGGCGTCAGCTTCATCGACACCGCCGACGTCTACCCGCTGGGCGGCACGCTGCAGACCAACGGCCGCACCGAAGAGATCATCGGCCGCTGGCTGCAGCAGCACGGCCGCCGCGGCCAGGTGGTGCTGGCCACCAAGGCGGTGGGCCGCATGGGCGAGCAGGCCTGGAACCAGGGCGCGTCGCGCAAGCACCTGCTGGCCGCCATCGACGCGTCGCTGGCGCGGCTGCAGACCGACCACGTCGACCTCTACCAGTTGCACAGCGACGACCGCCAGACGCCGCTGGACGAGACGCTGGAAGCGCTGGACCAGATCGTGCGGTCGGGCCGCGCGCGGTATGTCGGCGTGTCCAACTTCATGGCCTGGCGGCTGGCGCGCATGGTCGGCCGCGCCGAGCTGCTGCGCCTGGTGCGGCCGGTCAGCGTGCAGCCGCGCTACAGCCTGCTGTTCCGCGAGATCGAGCGCGAACTGCTGCCGCTGGCCGACGAGGAAGGCCTGGCCGTGATTCCCTACAACCCGCTGGCCGGCGGGCTGCTGTCGGGCAAGTACCGCGACGCCAGCGGCAGCGCGCCGCCGGCGCAGGGCCGCTTCAGCCTGGGCACCGCGGCCAAGATGTACCAGGCGCGCTATTGGAACGAGCGCTACTTCGCCAGCGTGGCGCAGTTGCAGGCGTTGGCCGACGAGGCCGGCCTGCCGCTGGCGACGCTGGCCGTGGCCTGGGTGCTGGCGCAGCCGCAAGTCACCGCGCCGCTGCTGGGCGCGAGCAAGGCCGAGCAACTCGACGCGACGCTGGCCGCCGCCGACGTCAAGCTCGACGCGGCGCTGCTGGAGCGGCTGAACGCGCTGACGGCCGAGTACCGCAAGGGCGACGCGCCGCGCTGAAACGGCCGCGGCGGCGGCTGCGCTTTCCGCGGCCGCGGCCGCGGCCGCGGCCGTCGCGATGGTCGCGTCACGCCGGCTTGCGTTGCAGCACCGCCGCCAGCGACCGCCCCGTGTGCGTGCCGGCGGCCACCACGGCTTCGGGCGGGCCTTCGGCGACGACGCGGCCGCCGGCGTTGCCGCCTTCGGGGCCGAGGTCGATCACCCAGTCGGCCTCGGCGATGACGTCGAGGTCGTGCTCGATCACCACCACGCTGTGGCCGCCGCCCACCAGGCGGTGCAGCACGCGGATCAGCCGCTCGACGTCGGCCATGTGCAGGCCGACCGTCGGCTCGTCCAGCACGTACAAGGTCTGAGGTGAACGGTTGCCTCTTCGCGTGACGTCGTCACGCACCTTGCTCAGCTCGGTCACGAGCTTGATGCGCTGCGCCTCGCCGCCGCTCAGCGTGGGGCTGGGCTGGCCCAGCGTCAGGTAGCCCAGGCCGACGTCCTTCAGCAACTGCAGCGGGTGGCTGATGACGGGCATGCTGGCGAAGAAGTCGACCGCTTCGTCGACCTCCATCTGCAGCACCTCGCCGATGTTCTTGCCGCGCCAGGTGACGGCCAGCGTCTCGGGGTTGAAGCGCCGTCCGTGGCAGACGTCGCAGGGCAGCTTGACGTCGGGCAGAAAGCTCATCTCGATGGTGCGCAGGCCCTGCCCTTCGCAGGCCGGGCAGCGACCATCGCCGGTGTTGAAGCTGAAGCGCGCCGCGGCATAACCGCGCGCCTTGGCCTCCAGCGTCTCGGTGAAGAGCTTGCGGATGGCGTCCCAGAAGCCGATGTAGGTGGCCGGGCACGAGCGCGGCGTCTTGCCGATCGGCGTCTGGTCGACTTCCAGCACGCGGTCGATGGCGTCGAAGCCGCTCAAGGCGGTGCAGCCGGCCAGCGGCGGCAGCCGGCCGGCGGCCAGCGCGTCGCGGCCGGCCTTGGTGGCCTTCAGCCCCACCGCCGCCTGCACGTTGGCCAGCAGCACGTCGCGCGCCAGCGTGCTCTTGCCCGAGCCGCTGACGCCCGTCACCGCCACCAAGCGCTGCAGCGGCACGCGCACGTCGATGCGCTGCAGGTTGTGCAGCGCGGCGCCGCCCAGGCGCAGCGCCGGCGTGGCGGCGTCCACCGGCCGCCGCGGCTGCAGCGGGTGCTGCAGCGGCCGCGCCAGCAGCCGGCCGGTCAGCGACGCCGGCTGCGCCTCCAGCTCGGCCACCGTGCCTTCGGCCACCAACGTTCCACCTCGCTTGCCGGCGCCCGGGCCGATGTCGATGATGTGGTCGGCGCGGCGGATGGTGTCCTCGTCGTGCTCGACGACGACCAGCGTGTTGCCCTTGTCGCTTAAGCGGGCCAGCGCCGACAGCAGGATGCCGTTGTCGCGCGGGTGCAGGCCGATGGTCGGCTCGTCCAGCACGTAGCACACGCCTTGCAGGTTGCTGCCGAGCTGCGCCGCCAGCCGGATGCGCTGCGCCTCGCCGCCGCTGAGCGTGGGCGCCGCGCGGTCCAGCGTCAGGTAGCCCAAGCCCACCTCGGCCAGGAAGGCCAGCCGGCTGCCGATCTCGGCGACCACGTCGCGCGCGATCTCGGCCTCGCGGCCGACCAGCTGCAGCGCGGCGATCCAGGCTCGCGTCTCGTGCACCGACAAGCGCGCGATGTCGCTGATCGCCCGGCCCTCGAAGCTGACGCGGCGCGCCGCGGCGTTCAGCCGCGCGCCGCCGCAGTCGGGGCAGGGCTCGTCGGCCAGGCCTTCGACCTCGGCCTCCTCGGCGGGAAAGCTCTGCTCGCGGCCCTTGTCGTCATCGTCGCGAACGCTGTCGTCGTAGGCCTTGCGCTGTTCGCGCGTCAGCGCCAGCCCGGTGCCGACGCAACTCGGGCACCAGCCGTGCTTGCTGTTGTAGCTGAACATGCGCGGGTCCAGCTCGGGGTAGCTGGTGCCGCAGACCGGGCAGGCGCGCTTGGTGGAAAAGACCTTCACGCTGCCCAGCGCAGCGGTGGAATCGCCACTGTCGATCGCCGCGGCCAGGCCGTCCAGCGGGTGCAGCAAGTGCAGCACGCCCTTGCCCAGCTCCAGCGTCTTGGACAGCAGCGCGCGCAGCTCGGCCTCTTGCTCGGGCGCGACCACCAGGTCGCCGACCGGCAGCTCGATCGTGTGCTCCTTGAAGCGGTCGATGCGCGGGAAGGGGTCGACCTTGACGAACTCGCCGTCGATGCGCAGATGCGTGTGGCCGCGCGCCTTGGCCCACTTGGCCAGGTCGGTGTAGACGCCCTTGCGGTTGACCACCAGCGGCGCCAGCAGGCCCACGTGCTGGCCGCGGTGGTCGCGCAGCAGCTGCGCCGCGATGCTCTCGGCGCTTTGCGCGCGCACCGGGCTGCCGTCGTGCACGCAGTGCTGCAGCCCCAGCTTCACCCACAGCAGGCGCAGGAAGTGCCAGACCTCGGTGGTGGTGGCCACCGTGCTCTTGCGGCCGCCTCGGCTCAAACGTTGTTCGATGGCCACCGTGGGCGGGATGCCGTAGACCGCGTCGACCTCGGGCCGCCCGGCCGGCTGCACGATGCTGCGCGCGTAGGCGTTCAGGCTTTCCAGGTAGCGGCGCTGGCCTTCGTTGAACAGGATGTCGAAGGCCAGCGTGCTCTTGCCCGAGCCGCTGACGCCGGTGATGACGTTGAAGCGGCCGCGCGGCACGGCCACGCTCAGGCTCTTGAGGTTGTGCTCGCGGGCGTTGACGATGCGGATGGCCTCGTCGACCACCTGCCGCGCCTGGCGCCGCGCCTTGACCAGCGTCTGCAGCGGCAGGCCTTCCTCGGCGCGCAGGCTGCCGCCGAGGCCCATCGCCACCTCGTAGTCGCGCAGCGCCTGGCCGGTGTGCGAGCCGGGGTAGGCCTTCACCTCGTCGGGCGTGCCGGCGCAGACGAGGTGGCCGCCGGCCTCGCCGCCTTCGGGGCCGAGGTCGACGATCCAGTCGGCGGCGCGGATCACGTCGAGGTTGTGCTCGATCACCAGCAGCGAGTGCCCGGCGTCCAGCAGCTTGCGAAAGCTGCGCATCAGCTTGTTGATGTCGTCGAAGTGCAGCCCGGTGGTCGGCTCGTCGAACAGGAACAGCGTGCCCTTCTTGGCTGCCGGCTGCTTCGGCCCGGCCGCCGCCTCGGCCAGGAAGCCGGCCAACTTCAAACGTTGGGCTTCGCCACCGCTGAGCGTGGGCACCGGCTGGCCCAGGCGCACGTAGTCGAGGCCGACGTCGACCAGCGGCTGCAGCCGGTCGACCACGCCGGCGTCGCGCTGGAACCAGTGCGCGGCCTCGGCCACCGTCAGCTCCAGCACGTCGGCCACGCTGAACTGGTGCGGGCCGCGCGTGAGCTTGACGTCCAGCACCTCCGCGCGGAAACGCCGGCCGTCGCAGTCGGGGCAGCGCAGGTAGACGTCGGAGAGGAACTGCATCTCCACGTGCTCGAAGCCGCTGCCGCCGCAGGTCGGGCAGCGGCCGTCGCCGGCGTTGAAGCTGAAGGTGCCGGCGGTGTAGCTGCGCTCGCGCGCCAGCGGGGCGTCGGCGAACAGCTTGCGCAGTTCGTCGAAGGCGCCGACGTAGCTGGCCGGGTTGCTGCGCGCGGTCTTGCCGATCGGGCTCTGGTCGACGAACACGGCGTCGGACAGGAAGTCGGCGCCCAGCAGCCGTTCGTGCGTGCCGGGGCTTTCGGTGGGCTTGCCGAAGTGGCGCGCCAGCGCGGGGTACAGCACGTCCTGCACCAGCGTGCTCTTGCCCGAGCCGCTGACGCCGGTGACGACCACCAGCCGCTGCAGCGGCAGCGTGACCGACACGTCCTGCAGGTTGTGTTCGCGCGCGCCTTCGAGGATGAGCTTGGGCGTGCTCTCCTGCACCAGGCGGCGGATGCCGATGCTCACCTGCTTGCGCGCACCGAGGTAGGCGCCGGTCAGCGTATCGGCGCCGCGCGCGGCCTCGGGCGTGCCGTCGAAGACGATCTGCCCGCCGCGCTCGCCGGGGCCGGGGCCCATGTCGATCAGGCGGTCGGCGGCCAGCATCACGGCGGGGTCGTGCTCCACCACCACCAGCGTGTTGCCGGCGTCGCGCAGGCGCTGCATGGCCTGCACGATGCGGTTCATGTCGCGCGGGTGCAGGCCGATGCTGGGCTCGTCCAGCACGAACAGCGTGTTGACCAGGCTGGTGCCCAGCGCCGTGGTGAGGTTGATGCGCTGCACCTCGCCGCCGCTGAGCGTGCGGCTCTGGCGGTCCAGCGTCAGGTAGCCGAGGCCGACGTCGCACAAATACTTCAGCCGCGTGCGCACCTCGTCCAGCAGCAGCTTGAGCGCTTCGTCGAGCAGGCTCGACGGCAGCGTCAGCCCGTCGAAGAAGCGGCGCAGCCGTTCGATCGAGAGCTGCATCAGGTCGTGCAGGTGCAGCCCGGGCAGCGCTTCCAACTGTTGACGCGACCAGCTCACGCCGACCGGCATGAAACGTTGGGCTGGCGCAAGGACGGCGTCGGCATCGGCCTGGCTGCCGATGCGCCACAGCAGCGCCTCCAGCTTCAGCCGCGCGCCGCCGCAGGTGGCGCAGGGCGTGTAGCTGCGGTACTTGGACAAGAGCACGCGGATGTGCATCTTGTAGGCCTTGCTTTCCAGGTAGCCGAAGAAGCGGCGGATGCCGTACCACTGCTTGTTCCAGTTGCCGGTCCAGTTCGGGCTGCCTTCGATCACCCAGTCGCGCTGCGCCGGCGTGAGCTGGCTCCACGCGGTGTCGCGCGGGATGCCGGCCTCGCCGGCGTACTTGACGAGGTCGTCCTGGCAATCCTTCCAGGCCGGCGTCTGCAGCGGCTTGATCGCGCCGTTGCGCAGCGTCTTGCGCGCATCGGGGATCACCAGCCCGAAGTCGACGCCGATCACGCGGCCGAAGCCGCGGCAGGCGTCGCAGGCGCCGAAGGCCGAGTTGAAGCTGAACAGCGCCGGCTGCGGGTCGGCGTAGCGCAGGTTGCTCTCGGGGCAGTGCAGGCCGGTCGACCAGCGCCAGGGTTGGGGCTGCGCGTCGACGTAGACGTTGAGCCGCCCGCTGCCGCGCTTCAACGCCGTCTCGATGGCTTCCATCGCGCGGACCTTCTCGGTGCCGGCGCTGCGGAAGCGGTCGGCCACCACGTCGAGGATCTTCTTGCCGCCTTCCACGCGCTCGGCCTGCACGCGCGTGAAGCCGGCGGCCGACAGCCACTGCGCCTGCTGCTCGGCCGTGGTGTCGGCCGGCAACTCGACCGGGAAGGTCAGCACCAGGCGCGGATCGCCGGCGGGTGACAAGCCCCCAGGACTCTTCGAGTCCGCCCCCCGAGGGGGGTCGCCTTCTTGGGGCGGCCCGGCGAAGGCGGCGGCGCGCGCCACCAGGTCGGCGTAGATGGTCTCCGGCGTGTCGTGCCGCACCGGCAGCGCGGTGGCCTTGTCGAACAGCTGCGCGGCGCGCGCGAACAGCAGCTTCAGGTGGTCGTTCAGCTCGGTCATCGTGCCCACCGTGCTGCGGCTGGTGCGCACCGGGTTGGTCTGGTCGATGGCGATCGCCGGCGGCACGCCGTCGACGCGGTCGACCGCCGGGCGGTCCATGCGGTCGAGGAACTGGCGCGCGTAGGCGCTGAAGGTCTCGACATAACGCCGCTGGCCCTCGGCATACAAGGTGTCGAAGACCAGGCTCGACTTGCCCGAGCCGCTGGGCCCGGTGACCACGGTCAGCTCGCCGGTGCGGATGTCCAGGTCCAGGTTCTTCAGGTTGTGCTGGCGGGCGCCGCGGATGCGGATGACACCGGAAGTCATGACAGTGGAAGGCCTGGCGGGTGGGCGGAACTTTTCATTCTAGGAGTGCGGGTACGATCGTGTGCGGCCGGTGGTTTGCCCGCGTTGCATGCCGCCGGACCTTGCACCACAGTTTGGGCTTTCGGCCCCGAGCGAGCACGAATGTCAGCAGTACCGACCCGGCTCCGCCACACCGTCCTGATGCTGTGCCTGGCGGCGGCCGCTGGCCTGGCGCCGGCGCAGGTGCTGATCGGCCAGACCTCCAGCTTCAGCGGGCCGGTGGCCGCCGGCGTCAAGGAAGGCACCGACGGTGCCAAGCTGTACCTCGAAGCGGTCAACGACCGCGGCGGCGTCAACGGCCAGAAGATCGAACTGCTGTCGCTCGACGACAAGTTCGACCCCAAGCTGGCCGCCGACAACGCCGCCGAACTGGCGCGCAAGGGCGTCGTGGCGCTGTTCTTCAACCGCGGCACGCCGCAGTCGCAGGCCATCCTGCCGGTGCTGGACAAGTACCGGCTGCCGCTGATCGCGCCGTCCACCGGCGCCATGCTGCTGCACAAGCCGGTGCACCCCTGGGTGTTCAACGTGCGCACCACCTACCACCGCGAGGCCGAGCGCGCGGTGCGCCACCTGCACCTGACCGGCATGACGCGCATTGCGCTGCTGCAGGCCGACGACTCCTTCGGCGACGACGGCGCCGCCGGCGCCAAGGCCGGCTTCGACGCGCTGAAGCTGCAGCCGGTGCTGCACGAGAAGTACTCGCGCACCAAGCCCGACTTCGCGCCGCTGGGCCCGAAGCTGGTGCAGGCGCAGGCGCAGGCGGTGGTGTTCGTCGGCTCGGGCACGCACGTGGTCGACGGCGTCAAGGCGATCCGCGCCGCGGGCTCGACGGCGACGGTGGTCACGCTGTCCAACAACGCGGCCTCGGGCTTCATCAAGGCGCTGGGCGACCAGGCGCGCGGCGTGGTCGTCAGCCAGGTGTTCCCGTTCGAGCGCTCGGTGGCGTCGCCGCTGGTCAAGGAGATGCTGGACCTGCTGGCCACGCGCCGCAAGGGCGAGGAGGCCACGCCGGCCATGCTGGAAGGCTTTGCCGCCGCCAAGGTGCTGGTGGAAGCGCTCAAGCGCGCCGGCAAGGACCCGACGGCCGAGCGCATCAAGACCGCGCTGGAAGGCTTCAAGCGGGTGGACATCGGCGGGCTGGAGATCAGCTTCAGCCCCACCGACCACACCGGGCTGGACTACGCCGACCTGTCGATCATCGGCATCGACGGCAAGTTCCACCGCTGACGGCGCGCTCAGCGCCGCTGCGGGCTGGCCAGCAGCAAATCCCAGCGCGGCGGCGCCGGCGGCGCGCGGCGGGCCGGCGGCAGCGTGGCGCCGGGCCTGAAGCTGCGGCAGGCCAGCGCGCCCATGCGGTCGGCCTCGGCTTCCAGCGCCGGGTCCACCAGCAGCCGCAGGCCCACGCCTTCGGGCGCCAGCAGCCAGCCGCGGCGGCTTTGCCGAACGTGCGCCAGCTCGTGGCCGAGCAGGCCCCAGCCGACGGCCGAATCGGGGTCGTAGACCTCGCGCTCGATGTAGATGTCGCTGCCGTGCGTGAAGGCCACCACGCCCAGCGACGCCGGCTCGGGCCCCAGGTGCAGGCGCACGTCGGTGAACGACGCGGAGAACAACTGCTCCATGCGCAGCAGCACGCTTTCGGGCAGCGGCAGGCCACGGTCGGCGGCCCCGAAGGACAGGCGGTTGACGTCGAGCATCGCGGCTCTCCCCGGCATGGAAGACGGCCGCGCCAGTATGCGCAGGCGGCGGCCGCGCCGCATCGCTCCGACGGTGGGGGCGCGTCCTCCGGATGAGGGATGATCGCCGCCCATGATGAAAGTCTTCGGCATCGCCGGCCGCTCCGGCATGGGCAAGACCACGCTGCTGGAGCGCCTGCTGCCCGAGCTGCGCGGGCGCGGCCTCGTGGTCTCGCTGATCAAGCACAGCCACAAGGCGATCGAGATCGACCGCCCGGGCAAGGACTCGTACCGGCTGCGCGAGGCCGGCTGCCAGGAGGTGCTGCTGCTCGGCCGCGACCGCTGGGCGCTGATGCACGAGCTGCGCGGCGACGCCGAGCCGCCGCTGGCCTACCTGCTGAGCCGCATCCAGCCCTGTGACCTGGTGCTGGTGGAAGGCTTCAAGAGCGGCGACTTCCCCAAGCTGGAAGTCTGGCGCGCCGCCGAAGGCAAGCCGCCGCTGTGGCCCGACTGGCCGGGCATCGTGGCGATGGCGGTGGAAGGCCCGCCGCCGGCCGACGCGCCGCGCGTGCTGCCGCTGGCCGATACGCGGGCGATCGCCGACGTGGTGCTGGCCGCGGCCCGCCCCGCATAGAAGCCCCCCCTCCGGGGACCGGTCGCCGCAGGCGACCAGGGGGAGCGGCGTCGTTAGCATGCCAAACCCGATCCGGCTTTGCCGGTCGGGTTTGGTTGCCCCCTCGGGGGGCGGCCGCCAGGCGGCCGGGGGCCAACATCAGCGTTTGAGGAACTTCAGCATCTCGGCCTTGGTCTGCGGCGACTGCAGGATGCCGAGGTGCGCCGTGCCCAGCACCGGGTCGTAGGCGCCCTGGCCGGTCAGGTCGACCTGCTTGGCGCCCTTGAGGTCGGCGCTCTTCGAGAAGTCGACCGTCTTGCCGTAGATGTCGACCGAGGGCACCGGCGGGAACAGGCCGTCCTGCAGCGCGAAGTAGACGAAGCTGGTGTCGGCGTTGCGGATCACCAGCACGCGCGTGGGCCACTCCCATTCGTCCCAGCCGCGGCGGCCGTTCAGCAGCTTGAGGAAGGGCGTGTCGGGCGAGCCCAGCTCCTGGCAGACCTCGCTGCTGGGCGTGAAGCCGCCCGAGGCCGGCAGCTGGTAGTAGTTCAGCGGCGAGGCGCTGCAGTTGATGATGCCGTGGTTGGGCCCGTCGATCGCCACCAGGCGGCGCACCTTGGACTCGGCATCGTCCTGGCGCATCCACTCGCGCGCCAGCGTCACGCCCAGGCTGTGGGCGACGATGTCGACCTGCCTGGCCCCCGTGTAGGCCAGTACCGCGCGCACGAAGCGCCGCAGGTCCGGCACGTTGGCCTGGTTGGTGTGCGCGATGCCCGAGCGCCGCGTGTTGTCGGCCGCCAGGTCGCACTGGTCGCCCTGGTAGCCCAGGCCCCACAGCTCGCTCGGGTTCCAGCCGTTGTCGGCGAGGTGCTGCGCCAGGCCCTGGATCTTGCCGTTGGTGGGGCTGCAGGCGGTGGCATAAGGCACGTCGTTGTTGCCGTGCAGGAAGATCACCGGCGTGCGCGTGACCGCGCCTGCGGCGCCGAAGCCGATGATGGGCTTGCCGAGCGAGGCGTCCTCGAAGGCCGTGAAGCCGGCCGGGAAGCTGTTGCCGACGGTGCCGGCGGCCTGTGCCGCTGCCGCGGCGAGCAGGGTCAGCGCCGCAGCGGCGGCGCGCCGCAGGTGGGTGGGGATGCGCATGGTCAGGTCTCCTCGTGGTGGTCCGCGCTCAGGCGGAAAAGAAACGCTCGACCAGCGCGTACTGCTCGGGCGTGTTCAGGGCCGGCGCGTGGCCGCAGCCGGCGATCGTTGCCACCACTGCGCGCGGGCCGCGCGTGCGCATGGCCTCGGCCACTTCGGGCAGCAGCAGGTCGGAGCTTTCGCCGCGCAGGCACAGCACGGGAATGCTCAGCGAGTCCCAGGCGTCCCACTGGCGGTAGTCGTCGGGGTGGTGGACGAACTGCTGCACCATCGCCGGGTCGTAGTGCGGCGTCACGCGGCCGTCGGGCAGGCGGCGCATCGAGGTCTCGGCGAGCAGCCGCCACATCGCGTCGCTCAGCCAGCCGTAGGGCCGGTAGACGGTGCGGAAGTACTGCTCCAGCTCGTGCATGGTCGCGAAGGCCGGCGGGCTGCCGGCATAACTGCGGATGCGGTGCACCGCCGACTCGGCCAGCTCGGGCCCGATGTCGTTGAGCACCAGGCGCTGGATGCGGCCGCGCAAGGCGCCGGCCGCGGCGCGCAGGCCGATCGCGCCGCCCATGCTGGTGCCCAGCCACAGGCAGTCGCGCACGCCCAGCTGGTCCAGCAGCGAAACGGCCTGCCGCTCGTAGAAGGCCAGGCAGTACTCGGTGGCCGGCGCCGGGCTCCATTGGCTGAAGCCGCGGCCCAGCGTGTCGGGACAGATCACGCGCCAGCGCGTGGCCAGCTCGGCGGCGATGTGGTCCATGTCGCGCCCGGTGCGCGCCAGGCCGTGCCAGGCCACCACCACCTCGGGCTTGTCGGCGCCCCATTCGGTGACGTGCAATTCGCGGCCTTCGCAGACCAGGTAGCGGGAGGTCGGCGCGGGCCGGGGCGTGGGCGTCATGGGCGGCTCTTGGGCCAGGTCAGCGCGCGCAGGCGGCCGACGATGCCGGTGGGGAAGTGGTAGACCGACAGCACGAACAGCACGCCCAGCCACAGCAGCCAGCGGTCGGGCGAGACGATTTGCGAGAGCACCGGCACGCCGTCCAGCGCGCCGGCGCCGAGCTTCAGCAGGTCTTGCAGGTAGTTCTGCGCCAGCACGAACAGCGCCGCGCCGACCACCGCGCCGTACATCGTGCCCATGCCGCCGATCACCACGATGAGCAGGATGTCGAGCATGATCTCGAAGCTCAGCGTCGTGTCGGGCCCCACGTAGCGCAGCCACAGCGCCAGCAGCGCGCCGGCCAGCGTGGCGAAGGCGGCCGACAGCACGTTGCTCCAGGTGCGGTAGACCACGGTCGAGTAGCCGATGGCCTCGGCGCGGAAGTCGTTCTCGCGGATGGCCTGCAGCACGCGGCCGAACGGCGAGTTGACGATGCGCAGCAGCGCCAGGAACAGCAGCGCGACGGCGACGAACAGCAGGTAGTAGGTGACGATCTTGCCGTCGATGGCCAGGCCCAGCAGCGGGCTTTCGAAAGGCTCGAACGACGGGCTCAGCACCTCGGGGTTCTTGAAGGTCAGCCCGTCCTCGCCGCCGGTGAAGTCCGACAGCTGCGACGCCAAGGTTTGAAAAGCGCTGGCCACCGCGAGCGTGATCATCGCGTAGAAGATCGCCTTCACGCGCAGCGAGAACAGGCCGATCAGCAGCGACAGCAGCAGCGAGACCGCCAGCGCCGCCGCGGTGCCCAGCAGCACCGCCCCGAAGCCGGCGCCCAGCCGCGTGCTGGCGATGGCCACGCCGTAGGCGCCGATGCCGAAGAACATGGTGTGCGCGAAGCTGACGATGCCGGTGTAGCCCAGCAGCAGGTCGAAGCTGGCCACCAGCAGGATGAAGACCAGCATCTTGGCCGCCACCGCCAGCGCCTTGGCGCCGGGAAAGGCGAACGGCGCGACAGCCAGCCCGAGCACGATGACGACCAGCGCCAGCGCCAGCCAGCGGCTGCGCGGGCGGTCGTGGGAGAGGATGCGGTCCAGCATGGCTTTCGACTTCAGCGGTTGGTGACCGGGTAAAGCCCCTGCGGCCGCCACAACAGCACCGCCACCATCAGCGCGATGTTGGAGAACAGCGCCACCTTGGGCGCCAGGAAGCCGGTGTAGTTGGCCATCAGCCCGACCAGCAGCGCGCCGACGAAGCAGCCCAGCGTCGAGCCCAGGCCGCCGATGATGATGACGATGAACAGCAGCACGTTGATCTGCGCGCCCATCTGCACCGAGACGTTCTGCTGGTACAGCGCCCACAGCACGCCGCCGAGCCCGGCCAGCGCCGAGCCGGCGACGAAGACGCCGACGAACAGCCGCCGGATGCGGTAGCCCAGCGACTCGACCATCTCGCGGTCCTGCACGCCGGCGCGGATCAGCAATCCGATCTTGGTGCGCGCCAGCGTCCAGGCCAGCAGCGCGAAGACCACGAGGCCGATGCCGCCGGCCAGCAGCCGGTACTTCTCGATCGCCGCGTCGCCCAGCAGGTAGGCGCCGCGCAGGATCTCGGGCAGCGGCAGCGCAATCGGCAGCGGGCCCCAGATGACCTTGATGATCTCTTCGCCGACGATCATGCCGCCCATGGTGATCAGGATCTGCTTCAGGTGCAGGCCGTAGACCGGGCGAACGATCACGCGCTCGAAAGCCCAGCCGACGGCGCCGGCCACCGCCATCGCCACCCCCATCGCGGCGAACACCGCCACCAGGCTTTGCCAGCCGCCTTGCCCGATGAAGCCGGCCATCCCGCCCATCACGCTGGTGGCCATGAAGGCGCCGAGCGCGATGAACACGCCGTGGCCGAAGTTCAGCACGTCCATCAGGCCGAAAACCAAAGTTAGCCCGGAGGCAATCACGAAGATGATCAGCCCCATCGCGAGGCCGGCGACGGTCAGCGTCAGCCAGCTGCTGGGACTGCCGACCGCGGGCAATGCCAGCGCCATCAGCGCGAGCAGCAGCACGATCGGCTTCCAGTCGAAGCGGGCCTTGGGGATCTCGGCCGCCGCGGCGGCGGGCATCGTCGTCGTGTTCATTGGTGCGCCCCCAGCGACAGCCCCAGCAGCCGCTGCTGCAGCGCGGCGTCGGCCGCCAGCTCGGCCATCGCGCCGCGGTGCACGACGCGGCCGTCGTCCATCACCGCCACGGTGTCGCCCAGCGCCATGGCCATCAGGAAGTTCTGCTCGACCAGCAAAATGGTCGTGCGCTGGCGCTTCAGCTCGCGCAGAGCGCCGATCAGGTTCTGGATGATGGCCGGCGCCAGGCCCTTGCTGGGCTCGTCGATCAGGATCAGCTTGCGCGGCTCGCAGATGGCGCGCGCCACCGCCAGCATCTGCTTCTGGCCGCCGGAGAGCTTGCCCGCCGGGTACAGCCAGAACTTCTTCAGCGCCGGAAAGAGGCCGAAGATCCAGTCCAGCCGCGCGCGGTCGAGCTCGCTTTCGTGGCGCGCGCCGCGGGCCGCCAGCACGATGTTCTCGCGCACCGTCAGGTCGGTGAAGATGCCCATGTTCTCGGGCACGTAGGCGATGCCGCGCGCCGCGATGTCGGGCGTGGCCAGTGCGTTCAAACGTTGGCCGTTGAAGCGCAGCTCGCCGTCCGAGGCCTTCCACAAGCCCATGATGGTGCGCAGCGTGGTCGTCTTGCCGGCGCCGTTGCGGCCCAGCAGCATGGTCACGCCGCCCTCGGGCACCGCGAAATCGACGCCGTGCAGGATGTGGTACGCGCCGATGTGCGTGTGCACGCCCTGCAGTTCGAGCATGGCGCTGCTGCTCATATCGCTTCCGCCGCCATGCCGAGATAGGCCTCCTGCACCACCGGCGAGGCGATCACCGCGGCCGGCTCGCCGTCGGCGACGAGCTGGCCGTTGTTGAGCACGATGATGCGGTCCGACAGCTCGCGCACCACGTCCATCTTGTGCTCGACCAGCAGGATCACGATGTCGCGCCGCGACTTCAGGCCGCGGATCAGGTCCAGCACCACCGGCACCTCGTCGACGCTCATGCCGGCGGTGGGCTCGTCGAACATGAAGACCTTGGGCTGCAGCGCGATCAGCAGCGCCACCTCCAGCTTGCGCTGGTCGCCGTGCGGCAGGCTGCTGGCGGCAGCGGCGGCGCGGTCGGCCAGCCGCACCTGGGCGAGCAGCGCGTCGGCTTCGTCGATCCAGGCCTTGCGGTCCAGCCACACGCGCCACATGTCCAGCGCGCCGCCGTGGCCGCGGCCGGCCTCGCGCGCCTGGATGGCCAGCCGCACGTTCTCGCGCACCGTCAGGTTGGGGAACAGCTGCGTCAACTGGAAGGCCCGGCCCAGCCCGCGCCGCGTGCGCTGCGGCGCCGGCAGCCGCGTGATGTCTTCGCCGGCCAGCAGCACCCGCCCCTCGCTGGCCGGCAACTGGCCCGAGATGAGGTTGAAGTACGTCGTCTTGCCGGCGCCGTTGGGGCCGACGATGGAGGTCAGCGTGCCCGGCGCGAAAGCGCAGGACACGTGGTCGACCGCCACGTGGCCGCCGAACCTGATGGTTAGGTCGTGGGTTTCGAGCATGGACAACGCAGTTCGCAGGCACAACCAAGCGGACGCCGCGGATCCGGCTTGGCCGGGCCGCTGGCGTCGCCCCCTGGAGGGGGAGGCGGCGAAGCCGCTTCGGGGGTGGGACTTATCGCTTGTTGCGGATCGGGATGTCCAGCTCGCTGGCCGGAATCACGCGCACCAGCTCCGGCACGCCCCAGGCGAACGCGGGGTCGTTCTTGATGCGGAAGTGGTACATCTCCTGCATCGCCTGGTGGTCCTCCTTGCGGAAGGTCATCTTGCCCTTGGGCGTCTCGAAGCTCATGCCTTCCATCGCCGGGATCAGCTTGGCGGCGCTGGCGTCGCCGTTGGTCTTCTTCAGCGCTTCCACCACCGCGATGGCGGCGCTCATGCCGCCGGCGGTGAAGAAGTCGGGCGGGCTCTTGAACTTGCTGTAGTGGTTGGCCACCAGCCACTCGTTGGCCTTGTTCTTCGGGATGCCGAAGTAGTAGTACAGCGCGCCTTCCATGCCGGGGAAGCTCTTGTAGGCCACCATCGCCGGCAGGATGTTGCCGCCGGTGGCCAGCTTGATGCCGAAGCGCTTGTCGAGGTCGAGGTCGGCGATCTTCGGGAACGGCGTCGGGCTGCCCGACCAGACGACCGACAAGTACTTCTTGCCCGGCTGGTCCTTGAGCTTGTCGATGATGCGCTGCAGCCCGGCGGTGAAGTCCGTCGTGCCCACCGGCAGGTATTCCTCGTGGACGATCTTGGCCTTCTTGGTGAAGTCCTTGGCGGCCTTGACGGCGTCGCGGCCGAAGGCGTTGTCGTTGGCCAGCACGGCGATCACGTTGCCCGCCTGGTCCATCGCGGCGGCGTTGGCGGCGGCGTCCTGGCTGCTGTTGCGGCCGGTGCGGAAGATGTACTTGTTCCACTTGTCGCCGGTGATCGAGTCGGCCACCGCCGGCTCGACCAGCAGGATCTTCTTGTACTCCTCGGCCACCGGCAGCATCGCCAGGCCCACCGGGCTGGCGGTGGGGCCGACGGCGATGTCGGCCTTGTCGTCGGCATAGGCGGCGGCCAGCGCGGCCTTGCCGACGTCGGGCTTGCCCTGGTCGTCCTTCTCGATCACCACCAGCTTCTTGCCGGCCACGGTCATGGTGCCGCCGGTGGCGTAGTCCAGGCCCAGGTTGAAGCCGACGATCATCTGCTTGGCATAGGCTTCCAGCGGGCCGGTCTTGCTCTGGATCAGCGCGATCTTGACCTCACCCTTGTTCTGCGCCCAGGCGGCCGGCGCGGCCACCAGGCCGGCAGCCAGTGCCGTGGTCAGCAGGGTGAAGGAAAACGGGCGGCGGCGAATCATTTGGGGCGGTCTCCTGAAGCGCGGGCGGCGGCCGACATGGCCGCGGACATGCACGGCCTTGAGCAACGCGCGTGCCGGCGGCGCAGTATCAGGCCCAAACTCGGTGCAAACCCTGAGGGTTGAAGTGCCTGAAGGCCGGTCAGCGGCTGTTCAACCGTGGACCATCGCGAGCGCTGGAAGCACTTTCAGCCCGGCTGTTCGATCTTCAGGCAGTTGCTTTGTTCGAATAACAGGCAATCGAGTCGATCGATCGCCTGTTATTCGGACAAACTGGTCGCCGTCCGCCGTCCCCACTCGGCCAGCGCCGGGTGCCGGGCCAGCTTGTCGTACAGCGCCGCGCGCGACATCTTCAAGAGCCGCGCCGCCGCCAGCCGGTTGCCGCCGGTGGCGCGCAAGGCAGCGGCGATGGCCTGGCTCTCCAGCTCTTCCACCTGCTGCTGCAGCGGGCGCAGCAGCGCCGGCGCGGCGCTGTCGTCGGCCGCCGGCGCGGGCGCCGGCGCAGGCGACGGCGGTGCTGCCGCTGTCATCGACGCCGCCGCCGGCCGCGCCGCGACGACGCCCGGCGCCAGCCGCAGCGCCGATTCGAAATGCGCGGCGCCGAGCTGCAGCTCGTCGGTCATCAGCGTGGCCTGCTCCAGCACGTTGCGCAGCTCGCGGATGTTGCCCGGCCACGGCTTGCTGGCCAGCAAGTCCAGCGCCTCGGGCGTCAGGCCCTTGTGCGGCAGCCCGCTGCGGCGCGCGATGTCCTCGGCCAGCGCGTCGACCAGCGCTTCCAGGTCGGCCAGCCGCTCGCGCAGGCTGGGCAGCCGGATCGGCAGCACGTTGAGCCGATAGTAGAGGTCGGCGCGGAAGCTGCCGTCGCGCACCATCGCCGCCAGGTCGCGGCTGGTGGCGGCGACGATGCGCACGTCCACGCGCTCGACGCGGTCGGCGCCCAGCGGCTCGATCTCCTGCTCCTGCAGCACGCGCAACAGCTTGCTCTGCAGCGCCAGCGGCATGTCGCCGATCTCGTCGAGAAACAGCGTGCCGCCGTCGGCCACGCGGAACTTGCCTTCGCGCCCCTTGCGCTCGGCACCCGTGTAGGCGCCGGGGGCGACGCCGAAGAACTCGGCCTCCAGCAGCGTCTCGGGCACCGCGGCGATGTTGACGCCGACGAAGGGCCGCGCCGCGCGCCGGCCGGCGGCGTGGATGCCGTGCGCCAGCAGCTCCTTGCCGGTGCCCGTTTCGCCCAGCAGCAGCACGGTGGAATCGGCTTGCGCCACGCGGCGCGCCTGGCGCTTGACCTCCAGCGCCGCCGCGCTGCTGCCGACGAAGCTGGCGATCGTGTACTTGGGCCGCCGCTGCTCGGCCAGCTGGCGGCGCGCGCTGTCGAGCTCGCCCTGCAGGCGCACGAACTTGCGCATCAGCGGCTGCATCGTCGTCTCGGGATGGTCGAGCAGCACCATGCCGAAGGCGCCGATCACCTCGCCGGCGGCATTGCGCAGCGGCAGCCGGCTGACCAGGAAGGTGCCGGCGTGGTTGCTCAGCAGGTCCACCAGGATGGGCTGGCCGCTGTCGATCACCTGGCCGAGCAGGGTGTTGGGAATCACCTCCTCGACGCGGCGGCCGACGAAATCGGCCGCGCTGGCGAAGCCCAGCGCCGGCAGGAAGTTCTTGTAGCCCTCGCTGATCCAGACGATGCGGTGCTCGCGGTCGACCACCATCGTGCCCATCGCCGTGTGCGCGAAGGTGTCGAACATGCTCTGCGCCGCGAGCTTGAGCATCTGGTCGGCGTCCGGCGGCAGCGGCGTGGAAGACGCCGGCGCCGCGGGCACCGCCGGCGACGATGGCGGCAACGACATGGGGGCGACTCTACTGCGGCCGCCGGCGGCACCCGGTTGTGCATTTTGTAATTACAGCGTTACGATGCCGCCATGCCCGATCCCATCCCGCTGCGCGGCAGCTCCCTGCACGACGGCGTCGCCGCGCGGCTGCGCGCGATGATCTTCGACGCCGAGCTCGGCGCCGGCGACTGGGTCGACGAGAAGGCGCTGGCCGCCGCCTGGCAGATCAGCCGCACGCCGCTGCGCGAGGCGCTGAAGGTGCTGGCCAGCGAAGGCCTGGTGGAACTGGTGCCGCACCGCGGCTGCCGCGTCGCGGCGATCGGCGACGACGATGCCGACGACCTGTTCCCGGTGATGGCGCTGCTGGAAGGCCGCTGCGCCTTCGAGGCGGTGCGCAACGCCGACGAGGCGGCGCTGGCCGCGCTGCGCCACCTGCACGCCGAGCTGGAGCGCCACGCCGCCGCCGGCGACAGCGACGGCTACTACCGCGCCAACCACGACTTCCACAGCCGCGTGCAGGCGCTGGCCGACAACCGCTGGCTCGACCGCGTGACCGGCGACCTGCGCCGCTTCATGCGGCTGCTGCGCGGCCGGCAGCTGCAGTGGCCGGGGCGGCTGCAATCGTCGCTCAACGAACACCGCGTGCTGATGGATGCTTTCGAGCAGCGCGACGCCGCGCGCGCCGAGCGCGCGATGCACGACCACCTGCTGGCCCAGCTCGCGGCGCTGAAGAAGCTGCGCGGCCGGCGCAGCGCCGCCCAGGGGAAACGCCATGCTCGATGAACTCCGCCAGGCCGCGGCGCGCCAGCGCCGCCGCCGCACGCTGAAGGCGCTGACGCTGGGCGCGCGCCAGTTGCTGTCGGAGCGCGGCGAGATGAACGGCATGGCCGTCGCCGGCACGCTGGTCGAGCAGATCGACCGCCTCGAAGCCGACGAGCTGAACGCCTTCTTCGAGCGCCTGGCCAGCGACTTCGGGCCCGACCCGGCGCAGGTGCTGCAGCTCGCCCAGGCCTGGGCCGGCGAGCCCAGCGCGGCGCGGCTGATCGCGCTGACGCAGGCGGTGGAGCCGCCGCGCCAGGAGCTGCTGCGCCGCCTCAACCGCGCCCCCGGCGGCACGGCCGCCATCCTGCGCCTGCGCCGCGCGCTGCTGCGCGTGCTGCCCCGGCGGCCCGAGCTGGCGGCGCTGGAAGCCGACTGGCTGCACCTGCTGACGAGCTGGTTCAACCCCGGCTTCCTGCAGATGCGGCAAGTCGACTGGAACGCGCCGGCGCAGTTGCTGGAGAAGCTGATCCTGCACGAAGCGGTGCACGAGATCGACGGCTGGGACGACCTGCGCCGCCGCCTGCAGCCCGACCGCCGCTGCTTCGCCTTCTTCCACCCGCAGCTGCCCGACGAGCCGCTGATCTTCGTCGAGGTGGCGCTGCTGCCGCAGATGCCCGAAGCGATCGCGCCGCTGATCGACAAGGCCTCCACGCCGCTGCCGCCGGAGCAGTTCCGCGTCGCCTGCTTCTACAGCATCAGCAACTGCGAGCCGGGGCTGCGCGGCGTGTCGCTGGGCAACTTCCTGATCAAGAACGTCGCCCAGCAACTGCAGCGCGAGCTGCCGCGCATCAAGACCTTCTGCACGCTGTCGCCCATTCCCGGCTTCGCCGCCTGGCTGCTGGCCGCGCCCGACCTGGCCGCACTGCCGGGGCTGCGCAAGCCGCAGGTCGACGGCCTGCTGGCCGCCTGGCAGCGCCTGCAGGCCGCCACCGGCGGCGAGTGGACGGCGCTGCAGCACCCGGCCGTGCACGCCAAGCTGGACGACGCCGACCGCGCCGCGCTGCAGCGCCTGTGCGCGGCCTACCTGCTGCAGCTGGCGCCCACGCCGGGCGGCGACCCGGTGGCGCGCTTCCACCTCGACAACGGCGCACGGCTGGAGCGCATCAATCTCCGTGGCAACATGTCGCCCAAGGGCCTGCGCCAGGCGCTGGGGCTGATGGTCAACTACCGCTACGACCTCGACCGCATCGAAGCCAGCCACAGCCAGTTCCGCCAGGGCGAGGTGGCGCGCTCGCGCGCCGTGACCGCGCTGCTGTGAGTGGGCGGCGCTGCCCACGACGAAGCGACCACCACGAAGCGTCCACGACCAAGCGACCGCCCAAAAGACCACCCAAGAGACCCGAGGAGACCCGACCCATGCCCCAGCGCCGCACCGCCCTCGCCCGCCTCACCCGATGGTCCCTGCTGGCGCTGGCCGCCGCCGCCGCGCCGCTGGCGGCGCTGGCCCAGGCCAGCGCCTGGCCGAGCAAGCCGGTGACCATCGTCGTGCCGTTCCCGCCCGGCGGCGGCACCGACGCCTTCGCGCGGCCGCTGTTCGCGCTGATGACCAAGAACCTGGGCCGCCAGTTCGTCATCGACAACAAGGGCGGCGCCGGCGGCACGCTGGGCGCCGGCATCGCGGCCAAGGCGGCGCCCGACGGCTACACCTTCTTCATGGGCGCGGTGCACCACTCGATCGCGCCGGCGATGTACCCGCGGCTCGACTACAACCTCGAAGCCGACTTCGTGCCCGTGGGCCTGATCTCCAGCGTGCCGCAGGTCATCGTCGTCAACCCGCAGCGCGTGGCCGCCAAGACGCTGCCCGAGTTGCTGGACACGCTGCGCAAGAACCCCGGCAAGCTGAACTACGGCTCGGCCGGCAACGGCACCAGCCACCACCTGGCCGGCGAGCTGTTCAAGCTGCAGACCAAGACCTTCATCACCCACATTCCCTACCGCGGCGCCGGGCCGATGCTGCAGGACCTGATCGCCGGCCAGGTCGACATGGGCTTCGATGGCCTGGGCTCGTCGGCGGCGCACATCAAAGCCGGCCGGCTGCGCGCCATCGCGGTGGCCGCCAACCAGCCGGCGCCGGGCTTCCCCGAGGTGCCGCTGGCCAAGAACGGCGGCGCGCCCGACTACCTGGTGTCCACCTGGTACGGCCTGTGGGCGCCCAAGGGCACGCCCAAGGACGTGGTCGACAAGATGGGCGCCGAGATGAAGAAGGCGCTGGAATCGCCCGAGCTGCGCGCCACCTGGACCGGCCTGGGCACCGACACCCCCAACCTCTACGGCGAGGCCTTCGGCGCCTTCGTCCACAACGAAATCAAGCGCTGGGCCGAGGTCGTCAAGAACTCCGGCGCAAAGCTCGACTAACTTTCCAAACGAATGACCAAAGGCAACTTGTTCGCGGCGCTGCGCGCCGCTTTCCCGGCCGACCTGGACCAGGTGGCCATCGAGACCGCCGACCCCGGCCGGCCGCTTTACTACACCTGGCGCGACCTCGAGCGCGGCAGCGCGATGCTGGCCAACCTGCTGGCCAGCCTGCGGCTGCCGGCGCATTCGCGCGTGGCGGTGCAGGTGGAGAAAAGCGTCGAGGCGCTGATGCTGTATCTGGCCGTGCTGCGCGCCGGCCACGTCTACCTGCCGCTGAACAACGCCTACCAGGCCGCCGAGATCGAGTACTTCATCGGCAACGCCGAGCCGGCCGTGGTGGTGTGCAGCAGCCGCAACTTCGGCTGGATCAGCAAGCTGGCGTTCAAGGCCGGCACGCGCAACGTCTTCACGCTCGACGACGACCGCAGCGGCAGCCTGCTGGAGCGCGCCGCCTGCCATGGCGACCAGCACCACCCGGTGCGCCGCGGCAGCGACGACCTCGCCGCCATCCTCTACACCAGCGGCACCACCGGGCGCAGCAAGGGCGCGATGCTGACGCACGGCAACCTGCTGTCCAACGCGCTGGTGCTGAAAGACTACTGGGGCTGGCGGACGCCCGAGCAAGGCGGCGACGTGCTCGTCCACGCGCTGCCCATCTTCCACGTGCACGGCTTGTTCGTCGCCTCGCACGGCGCGCTGCTCAACGGCAGCAAGATGATCTGGTTCAGCAGGTTCGACCCCAAGGCGGTGATCGCGCGGCTGCCCGAGGCCACCGTCTTCATGGGCGTGCCCACGCTGTACGTGCGCATCCTGGCCGAAAGCGCGCTGACGCCGGCGGCCTGCGCCAGCATGCGGCTCTTCATCAGCGGCTCGGCGCCGCTGCTGCTGGAGACCTTCAACGACTGGAAGACGCGCAGCGGCCACACCATTCTCGAGCGCTACGGCATGAGCGAGACCATCATGCTGACCAGCAACCCCTACCGCCCCGAGAGCGCGCGCCGCGGCGGCACCGTGGGCATGCCGCTGCCCGGCGTGGGCCTGCGCGTGAACGACGACAAGGGCGAGCCGGTGGCCACCGACGAGATCGGCGGCATCCAGGTCAAGGGGCCCAACGTCTTCAAGGGCTACTGGCGCATGCCGGAGAAGACGGCCGACGAGTTCACGCCCGACCTGTGGTTCAAGACCGGCGACGTCGGCCGTGTCGACGCCGACGGCTACGTCACCATCGTCGGCCGCAGCAAGGACTTGATCATCAGCGGCGGCTACAACGTCTATCCGGCCGAGATAGAAGGTTATTTGAACGACATGCCCGGCGTCGCCGAGAGCGCGGTGATCGGCGTGCCGCACGCCGATTTCGGCGAGGCGGTGGTCGCCGTCGTCGTCGCCCGGCCCGGCGCCGCGCCCGATGGCCCGGCGCTGACCGCGGCGCTGAAAGCCCAGATCGCCAACTTCAAGGTGCCCAAGGCCTTGTTCGTCGTGCCCGAGCTGCCGCGCAACGCGATGGGCAAGGTGCAGAAGAACCTGCTGCGCGAGCAGCACCAGGGCTTGTTCAAGGCGTGAGCGAGGCGGCAGCCGTCCCCGACGTCCGCTGCCCGCGCTGCGGCGGCCGCTTCCATTGCGGCGTGCACGATGCCGAGCCTTGCGCCTGCACGGCCATGAGCCTGTCGCCAGCGCTGCTGGCTCGGCTGCGGCAGGACCACCGCGGCTGCCTGTGCCTCGGCTGCCTGCAGGCGCTGCAGCAGGCTGAAGGGGCAGAAGGGGTAGAAGGAACCGAAGCGGCCGCAGCCGCCACCGCCGCCCCTACGCTCGAAGCCGGCGCCTGATTCCGCGCGCCTTGGCAGGGTATTCGATCGTGACGCGGCGCCGGCGCGGCGCGAGCATGGGGCCGCCACGAACCTGCGGAGGGCACATGAACATTCGGCACACCTTGGCCGCGGCGGCGCTGTTGTGCGCTGCCGGTTCGGCCGGCGCCAGCATCGTCAACTTCACCGCCGAGCTGCTGCCCGAGGCGGCCGGCGCCACCGGCAGCGGGCAGGCGCTGATCGCCTTCGACACCGTCGCCCACTCCTTGAGCTTGGTGGTCGACTGGAGCGGGCTCAGCGGCCTGACCACGGTGGCCCACATCCACTGCTGCACCGCCAACGCGGGCACCGGCACGGTGGGCGTGGCGGTCTCCCCCCCCACGCTGCTGGGCTTCCCGGCCGGCGTGTCCGCCGGCCACTATGAAACGTTCATCGACCTCACGGTGCCGGGCAGCTTCTCGAGCACCTTCATCAACGACTACGGCAGCGGCAGCGTCAACGGCGCCATCGCCGCGCTGCTGGCCGGCTTCGGCGACGGCAAGGCCTACCTCAACATCCACAGCAGTGCGTTCCCGGCCGGCGAGATCCGCGGCTTCCTTACCCAGGCCCAGGCCCAGGTGCCGGAGCCGGCCGGCCTGCCGCTGGCCGCGCTGGCGGCGCTGGCGTTGTCGGCCTTGACGGGCGGCGCGCGCCGCCGCCGATGAGCATCCGCCACCGCGTGCGCGTGCGGCAGGTCGAGCGGCGCAGCAGCCACTTCAACCGCGTCGACAACACCCAGCTCGATTGGCAGCGCAGCGACGGCCGCTGGCAACCGATCGAGCGCGAGACCGTCGACCACGGCGACGGTGCCGTCGTGCTGCTGTACGACCCGCGGCGGCGCACCGTGGTGCTGCTGCGGCAGTTCCGCTATGCCTGCTTCATCAACGGGCTGGACGACTTGCTGGTGGAAGCGCCGGCCGGGCTGCTGGACGGCGCCTCGCCGGAAGATTGCGTGCGCGCCGAGGCCGAGCAGGAGGTGGGCTTTCGCGTGCGCCGGCCGCGCCAGGTGTTCGACGCCTACATGAGCCCCGGCTCGCTGTGCGAGCGGCTGTACGGCTTCGTCGCCGAATACGACCACGACGACCGCGTGGGCGCCGGCGGCGGCCTGCTGCACGAAGGCGAAGACATCGAGGTGCTGGAACTGCCCTTCGACGAGGCGCTGGCGATGCTGGCCGACGGCCGCATCCGCGACGCCAAGACCATCATGCTGCTGCAGTACGCGGCGCTGCACCTGTTCCCGCGTCGCGCTTGATGGCGGTCAAGCGTCGGTTGACGCGAGTCAAGCAACCGTCAGCCAGGCGTGCCACCATGCCGGCATGGGACGCGCGATCATCGACGACCTCCATGCGCCGGGCAGCGGCAGCGCCACGCTGTGGCTGCGCCCGGCCCTGTCCGCCGGCGCCGCGCCGGCCGCCGATTGCGGCGGCTGCCTGGCCTCGGCCAGTGGCCCGAAGTGCCGCGCCCACGTGACCGGCGAAGCCTGCGCGCAGCCGCAGATGGCCGGTCCGCGCGACCAGTTGCAGCAGGTGATGCGCGAGTTGAACCGCGTCGTCGTCGACCCCGATGCCGGCCGCGGCATCGTCGACCTGCAATGGGTGCGCGCGCTGCGCATCGAAGACGGCGAGGCCGAGCTGACGCTGAGCTTCGCGCCGCTGTGCGGCCCGGGCAAGGCGCTGTCGGAATCGGCCTTCCAGACGCTGCGCCGCCTGCTGCCCGACACCGACGTCTACGTGCGCCACACGGCCTGACGAAGGCCGCGGCCCTCAAGCAAATGTGGCTCCGCCACTTTGCTTGATCCCCCACGGGGGGGCGGGACGGGCCACCGGCCCGGACCTGGGGGTGCTCAGAAGGCCGCAAAGCGCGGTGCTAAGCTCAGCGCCCCCCTTTCGCTGAACTGGAGCGCCCATGCCCGGCCTGCTGCCCGACGTCGACCCCGACGGCCTGCTCGAGTACTCGGTCGTCTACACCGACCGCGCCTTGAACCACATGTCGCGCAAGTTCCAGGGCGTGATGCGCGACATCTCGGCGCTGCTCAAGGAGGTCTACCACGCGCAGGCGGTGGCGGTGGTGCCCGGCAGCGGCACCTTCGGCATGGAAGCGGTGGCGCGCCAGTTCGGCAACGGGCGCAAAGTGCTGGTCATCCGCAACGGCTGGTTCAGCTACCGCTGGACGCAAATCCACGAGATGGGCGGCATCCCCAGCGAGGAGATCGTGCTCAAGGCGCGCCGCGCGCGCCCCGGCGTGCAGGAGCCTTTCGCGCCGGCGCCGATCGCCGAGGTGACGGCCGCCATCCGCGCGCAAAAGCCCGCCGTGGTGTATGCCCCGCACGTCGAAACGGCCGCCGGCATGCTGCTGCCCGACGACTACCTGCAGGCCGTGGCCGCCGCCGCGCACGAGGTGGGCGCGCTGTTCGTGCTGGACTGCATCGCCTCGGGCGCGATCTGGGTCGACATGCAGGCCACCGGCGTCGACGTGCTGGTCAGCGCGCCGCAAAAGGGCTGGAGCGGATCGCCCGGCTGCGCCTTCGTGATGCTGTCGGCGCGCGCCCGCGCCGCCATCGACGCCACCACCAGCACGAGTTTCGCCTGCGACCTGAAGAAATGGCTGCAGATCATGGAAACCTACGAAGGCGGCGGCCACGCCTACCACGCGACGATGCCGACCGACGCGCTGACGCGCACGCGCGACGTGATGCAGGAGACGCGCCGCCTCGGCTTCGCCACGCTGCAGCAGGCGCAGCAAGACCTCGGCCGCAAGGTGCGCGCCGCGCTGGAACGCCATGGCTACCCCAGCGTGGCGGCGGCCGGCTTCCAGGCGCCGGGCGTCGTGGTCAGCTACACCGTCGACCCCGGCCTGGCCAGCGCCAAGAGCTTCATCGACCTGGGCCTGCAGACGGCCGCCGGCGTGCCCTTGCAGTGCGACGAAGGCGCCGACTTCCGCAGCTTCCGCATCGGCCTGTTCGGGCTGGACAAGCTGCAGCACGTGGACCGCACGGTGGCCACGCTGGAGCGCGCGCTCGACGCCATCGCCGCCGCCGGCGGCCAGCAGCGCAAGGCGGCCTGAGCGCGCTGCACCGCCTCAGCGCTGCAGCAGCGGCCACAGCGCGAAGGCCGCCAGCAGCAGCGCCGAGCCGCGGTTGACGCGGCGTTGCCAACGCGCGTCGAAGCGCGCGCGCAGGCGCGACACCGCGCCGCACAGCAGCAGCCACCACAGCGCCGAGCCGAGCAGCACGCCCAGCACCAGCAGGCCCGGCGCCGCGCCGGCCGAGCCGGCACCGAGCGCGCCGAAGACGGCGATGAACGAGAAGATCGTCGCCGGGTTCGACAGCGTCAGCAAGAAGGTGCCGGCAAAGCTGCCCAGCAGCCCGCGGGCGTCGGTGGTGGTGGCGGTGGTGGCGGCGATGGCCGCCCGCTCGGCCGGCGCACTGTGCCAGGTGCGCCAGGCCAGCCACAGCAGGAAGGCGCCGCCGGCCAGCGCCAGCGGCAGCCGCGCCGCCTGCAGCGCGCCGATCACCGCGCTGACGCCGTAGGCGCCCAGCGCGCCGTACAGCCCATCGGCCGCCGCCGCGCCCAGCCCGGTGGCCAGGCCCACCACGGCGCCGCGCTGCAGCGTGCGCTGGATCACCAGCAGCCCGATCGGCCCCACCGGCGCGGCGATCGACAGCCCGATCAGCAGGGCCTGCAGGAAGACGGGCATGGCGGCTATTCTGGCGGGCCATGCGCCGCCGCCCCTTGTTGTTGACCGCCACTGCCGCCCTGCCTGGCAGCGCCCTCGCGCGGCCAGCTGCCGAGCCCGGCCGCAAGGTCCTGCGCCTGGCCTTCCAATCGCCCGAGACCACGCTGGACCCGGTGCAGACCAACAGCGACAACAACACCAGCACGGTGCTGTCGCAGATCTTCGAGGCGCCGCTGGGCTACGACTACCTCGCGCGGCCGGCGCGGCTGCTGCCGGTGACGGCCGAGGCGCTGCCGCAGGTCTCGGCCGACGGCCGCGTCTTCACGGTGCGCATCCGAGCCGGCATCTTCTTCGCCGAGCACCCGGCCTTCGGCGGCCGCCCGCGCGAGCTGGTGGCCGCCGACTACGTCTACGCCATCAAGCGCTTCTACGACCCGCGCTGGAACTCCAGCGACCTCTACCTCTACGAATCGCTCAAGCTGCCGGGCCTGAGCGAGTTGCGCGAGCAAGCCGTGAAAAGCCGCCGCCCCTTCGACTACGACCGCGAAGTCGACGGCGCGCGCGCGCTCGACCGCTACACGCTGCGCATCACGCTGGGCGTGCCCGACCCGCGCTTCACCTACCTGATGGCCGACCCGGTGCAGATGGGCGCCGTCGCGCGCGAGGTGGTCGACTTCCACGGCAGCGACATCGGCGCCCATCCGGTGGGCACCGGCGCCTTCCGGCTGAAAAGCTGGCGCCGCGGCTCGCAGATCGTGCTGGCGCGCAACCCCGGTTTTCGCGGCGCCGTCTACGCCGGCCAGCCGGCCGCGCACCCGCTGGCGCAGGCGGCCGCGGCGCACCTGGCGGGCAAGCGGCTGCCGCTGGTCGACGAGGTGGTGGTCGACGTCGTCGAGGAAAGCCAGCCGCGCTGGCTGTCGTTCCTGGAAGGGCGCTACCACTGGCTGGAGGTGCCCTTGAGCTTTCGCGCCCAGGCCGCGCCGAACCGCCGGCTGGCGCCCTACCTGGCGCGGCGCGGCATCACGCTGCAAAGCCAGTTGCGGCCCGACATCGTGATGCACTTCTTCTTCATGCAGCACCCGCTGGTCGGCGGCTACACGCCCGACAAGGTGGGCTTGCGCCGCGCCATCGGCCTGGCCTTCGACGGCCCGGCGCTGCGCAGCACTTACTTTCAGGGTTATGGCCTGGCCGCGCAGAGCACCGTGCCGCCGCACACCAGCGGCTACGACGCGGCCTACAAGAGCGAGATGGGCGACTTCGACCCGCTGCGCGCGAAGGCGCTGCTCGACCTCTACGGCTACGTCGACCGCGACGGCGACGGCTGGCGCGAGCAGCCCGACGGCAGCGCGCTGCGGCTGGTGATGGCCTCGGGCGGCTCGCAGGCCGACCGGCTGAGCAACGAGATCTGGAAGCGCAGCATGACGGCGGTGGGCCTGCGCATGGATTTCGAGATCGCCACCTGGCCCGAGCTGCTGAAGAAAAGCCGCGCCGGCACGCTGATGATGTGGGGCTACTCGTGGACCGCCGGTTCACCCGACGGCGGCTTCTTCCTGGCCATCGCCTACGGGCCCAACGCCAGCGAGTCGAACGACCCGCGCTTCGAGCTGCCGGCCTTCGACCGCCTGTACGAGCGCCAGCGCCTGCTGGCCGACGGCCCCGAGCGCGAGGCCTTGATGCGCCGGGCCAAGGACCTGCTGGTGGCCTACATGCCCTTCAAGGTGCACCTGCACACCGAGCGGCTGGACCTGGCCCAGCCCGGCGTGCTGGCGTACTGGCGGCACCCGTTCATGCGCGATCTCTGGCGCTTCATCGACGTGCCGCCGGCGGCGGACTGAGGATCAGCCACGCTCGGCCGCGGCGGCGGCCACCGCCCACACGGCGGCGTCGGGGTTGCCGGTGGCGGCCATGCGGTCGATGGCGGCGAACAGGCTCAGCGTCACCAGCAGCGACAGGGCAAACGCGGCGGCACGGTCGGTCAGGCGGCGGGTCATGGTGGGCTCCTGGGTGGTGGGTCGGTGTTGCGATGGGATGGATGATCGTCACCGCCCCACCACCGCGCGAGCGGCTTGCGACGAACCGCAGCGAACCCGGCATCAACCGCCGCCGGCGCCGATGAGCCTCGTGCCCGACTTCAGTATTGAACGCGGGCGAGATAGGTTTTTTGCGCCGCCTCGCGCGCCTGGCCCAGCGTGTGGATGCCTTGCGCGGCCAAGAGCGGAATCATCTTCAGGAAGACCTCGGCGGTGACCATCGCGTCGCCCAGCGCCGTGTGGCGGCCGAGGATGGTGACGCCCAGCCGCTCGGCGATGGCCTCCAGCCGGTGCGACTCCTGCTGCGGGTGGATCACCGCCGACAGCAGCAGCGTGTCCAGCACCGGCTGCTCGAAGCGCACGCCGGTGGGGCTTTCCGCCAGCTGCAGGAAGCGCATGTCGAAGGCCGCGTTGTGCGCCACCAGCACCGTGTCCTGCGCGAAGGCGTGGAAGGCCGGCAGCACCTGGGCCAGCGGCGGCTGGCCGGCCACCATCTCAGGCGTGATGCCGTGGATGGGGATGCCCGCGGCCGGGATGTCGCGCTGCGGGTCCACCAGTTGCTCGAACACCTCCTGCCGGCGCAGCTTGGCGGCCACGATGCGGGTGGCGCCGATCTGGATGATCTGGTCGCCCTGGCTGGGGTTGAGGCCCGTGGTCTCGGTGTCGAACACCGTGAAGGCCAGCTCGGCCAGCTTGCGGTCGGCCAGCTGCGCGTCGCCTTCGCGCTGCGCGAAGAGGTCGAAGTCGTAGTACTCGGGCCGGCTGTCGCCGTGCAGCAGCGCGCTGCTTTCCAGCTGGGCGCCTTCGGCCGCCAGCGGCAGCAGGAAGCGGAAGAACGACGCGTGGCGCACGCGCTCGCGCTCGAACCAGAAGGCGCCGCCATGGCGTTCGACCACGTCGCGCACCGTCAGCGCACTGGTCTCGCCGGCCACGGTGATGGCGTCGGTCTCCCAGGCCATGACGATCTCGGTGCTGATGCCGGCGCCCATCCACAGCAGGTCGAGCTGCGCGCGCCCGCCCTGCTGCCCCAGCCGGAACTGCACCAGCTTGACCTCGTATTCATTCACCAGCCGCTCGGCCAGGTAGGCCAGGGCCTGCAGCATCGAATAACTGTCCACCTTCAGCCACAGCTGCGCGTCGACCTCGCTGTCGGCCACGCGGCAGGCGAACAACTGCTCGATGCGGCGGCCGGCGGCGGCCACCAGGTCGGCGCCCAGCATCTCTTCGAGCGGCCAGCGCGTCTTCATCGCCTGCGTGGTGTGGCGCGCCACGTCCTGGATGCGCCGGCTCATCGCCGCCACCTCGTCGCGCACCACGCCCTGGAAGCGTTCGCGCGTGGCGGCGTCGAGCTCCGGGTCGTCCAGCAGCTCCACCGCGGCCTGCAGGTTGCCCAGCGATGAGCGGCTGGTCTCGGTGAGCTGGTGCAGCATCTTGTCGCGTTCGCTTTCGTCGGCGAAGTCGCGCGTGATGTTGTCCAGCATCAGCACGAAGCCGGTGACCTGGTGCTCGTCGGCCACGTCGCGCACCGGCGCCATCTGCACGCGCAGCAACTGGCCGCCGCGCGTGCTGGTCACGAACTGCGTGGACGGGTTGGCGGCGCCGCGCTGCAGCCGCTGCTGCACGCTTTCGAGCGCATGCGCCACCAGCTGGCGGTCGAACACGGCGTAGATGCTGCGGCCGATGCCCACCAGCTCGGACCCCGCGGCCACGGCGTCGGACAGCGCGCGGAACTGCAGCCGCGCGCGGTTGTTGTAGAGCAGGATGCGGCCGTCGAGGTTGCAGACCACCACGCTTTGCGTCAGCTCGGCCATCAGCGCGGCCAGGCGGCTGCGCTCCAGCTCGATGTCGCGCGCCGCGGCGCGCACGCGCTCGTCGACGTCGGCGCGCAGCGCGCGGCGCTGGCGCAGCAACTCGTTCACCGCGGCCTGCACCGCCTGCACCTCGGCGGCGCCGGGCAGCGCCAGGTCCTTGGGCTGGTCGGCCACGGCCAGGGCTTGCGCCTGCTCGGCCAGCCGGCCGGCGGCGGCGCCCCAGTCCAGCCAGGCCTTGCGCAGCAGCCAGCCCAGGGCGATGGCGACCACCAGGGCGAGCATCAGCAGCAGCGCGGCGCGCGGCGCCAGCAGCGCCAGCACGGCCTGGCGCTCGGCCGGCGCCAGCGTGGCCAGCAGCGCGCCGCCGGCGGCCAGCGTCCAGGCCGCCAGCACGAGCCCCGGCGCCAGCGCCGCGGCCCATTCGCGCCAATCGGTCTTCATCGCGCGGCGGCCAGCAGCTCGCGCACGCGCGCGGCCAGCTCCTTGGTCGAGAAGGGCTTGGTCATGTAGGCGTCGGCGCCCAGGCCCAGGCCCTGCGCCTGGTCGGTGTCGCGGCCCTTGGCGGTGAGCATCAGGATGCGCACCGCCGCCAGCGTCTCGTCGGCGCGCACCGCCTGGCAGACCTCGAAGCCGCTCTTGTGCGGCATCATCACGTCGAGCAGCACGAGGTCGGGCCGCTCGCGGCGGATCATCTCCAGCGCCTGCTGGCCGTCGCGCGCCACCAGCACCTGGTGGCCTTCGCGCTTCATCAAGAACTCCAGCGAGATGACGATGTTGGGCTCGTCGTCGGCGATCAGCACCTTGGCGGTCATGGGGGTGTCTCCTCGTTTGGCGGGTCATGCGGCCAGGGCAGGTCGAAGCCGAAGCAGGCGCCTTCGCCGGGCTCGGAGCGCAGCCACAGCTTGCCGCCGAAATGCTCGACGATCTGGCGGCTGATCGGCAGCCCCAGCCCGGTGCCCTGCGGCCGGTGGTCGGCATCGCCGCCCTGGCGGAACTTCTCGAACACCAGCTGCGCCTGCGCCGCCGGCACGCCGGGGCCGTTGTCGTGCACGGTGACGTGCAGGCCGCTCGCATCCGACGTCAGCCGCAGCCGCACGTGGCCGGCGCCGGCGGGCACGAACTTGACGGCGTTGGACAGCAGGTTCAGCACCACCTGCAGCAGCCGGTCGGGGTCGGCGCGCAGCGTTGGCAGCGGGCCTTCGGGCAGTTGCAGCTCCAGCCGCGCGCCGCGTTCGCGGAACAGCTCGCCGGTGGCGTGCGCGGCGTGCTGCAGCAGCTCGCGCAGGTCGACCTCGGCGCTGTGCCATTCGGCGTGGCCGGCCTCGATCTTGGCCAGGTCGAGCACCTGGTTGACCAGGCGCGACAGGCGCTCGGCCTCGCCGACGATGATGCCCAGGAACTGCGCGCGCTGCGGCTCGTCCATCTGCGGGTCGTCCTGCATCAGCTCGGCCAGCGCGCGGATGCTGGTCAGCGGCGTGCGCAGCTCGTGCGTCACGCTGCTCATGAAGTCGTCCTTGAGCTTGTCCAGGCTCTTCAGCTGCTCGTTGACGTGGCGCAGCTCGGACGCCTCCTCGACGATGCGCAGCACCTCGTCGACGCCCAGCACCTCTTCCTCGGTGACCGAGGCCACCATCACCCGCGCCGAGGCGCTGCCGATGGCGCCGGCCAGCTGCGTCTCCACCCACTGCACGAGCTGGGCGTCGGCGCGCAGCCCGTGCTCGCGCGCATAACCCTGGAACAAGGCGGCGGCGCGCTCGGGCCCGAGGAAGCGGCCCATCAGCGATTGCAGCTCGGCCGGCTCGGCGTGGCCGCGCCAGAAGGCCTGGGCCACCGCCTCGCGCTGGAAGACGTCGACGAAGCGCAGCGCCTGCGCCGCCTCGGCCGCGCTCGGCGGCCGCCACAGCGACACCGCCACGTAGGCGCCGATGTTGGCCAGCAGGCTCCAGAACAGCGAATGCGTCAGGTTGTCCAGCCCGCGCAGGCCGAACAACGCCTCGGGCATCAGCCAGGCCTGGCCCAGCAGCCCCTGGTCGACGAAGGCCGCCGGCAGCCAGCCGCTCTTGGCGATCGACGGCAGCATCAGCGTGTAGGCCCACAGCGCGGCGCCGGCGGCCAGCCCGGCCAGCGCGCCGTTGCGCGTGCCGCCCTTCCAGTACAGCCCGCCCAGCAGCGCCGGCGCGAACTGCGCCACCGCCGCGAAGCTGATGAGCCCGATGCTGACCAGCGCATAGGCCTCGCCGGCGACGCGGAAGTACACGTAGCCCAGCAGCAGCAGCGCGACGATCACCACGCGGCGGATGGCCAGCAGCGTGCGCGTGTGGTCGAGCGCGGCGAACGCCGGCCGCCGCAGCAGCAGCGGCAGCACGAGGTCGTTGCAGACCATGGTGGACACCGCGATCGCCTCGACGATGACCATGCCGGTGGCCGCCGACAGCCCGCCGACGAAGGCCACCAGCGCCAGCGTGCCGTGGCCGGCGGCCAGCGGCAGCGTCAGCACGAAGGTCTCGGGATTCGCCGCGCGGCCGGCGAAGTACAGCAGCCCGCCCAGCGCGATGGGCAGCACGAAGACGTTGATCGCCAGCAGGTAGGCCGGAAAGGCCCAGGCAGCGCGCTTGAGGTGCGACTCGGCGACGTTCTCGACCACCATCACCTGGAACTGGCGCGGCAGGAACAGCAGCGACAGCCCGGCCAGCAGCAGCAGGCCGAACCAGGCGTCGTAGGCGAAGGGCTTGCCGCCGGCGCCGGCGGCGCCCTGCAGCACGGCGGCCACCGCGGGCGCGGCGGCGATGCGCGCGCTCAGGTCGGCCGGGCCGTCGAACAGGCCCCAGGTGACGAACACGCCCACCGCGACGAAGGCCGCCAGCTTGACCAGCGACTCCAGCGCAATGGCCGCCACCAGGCCTTCGTGGCGCTCGGTGGCGTCGAGGTGGCGGGTGCCGAAGGCGATGGTGAAGCCGGCCAGCAGCAGCGCGATGTAGAGCGTGCTGTCGGCCCACCACGCGGTGCCGGCGCCGGCCGGGCTGCCGGTCAGCAGCGCGTAGCCGCTGGCCACCGCCTTGAGTTGCAGCGCGACGTAAGGCACCACGCCGACCAGCGCGATCAACGTCACCAGCGCGGCCAGCGTGCGGCTCTTGCCGTAGCGGCTGGCGATGAAGTCGGCGATCGAGGTGATGCGCCAGCGCCGCGCGATGCGGATCATCTTGCGCAGCACCGTCCACGCCAGCATCATTGCCAGCGTGGGCCCCAGGTAGATCGGCAGGAAGCCGACGCCGCTGGCCGCCGCGCGGCCGACGCTGCCGAAGTAGGTCCAGGCGCTGCAGTAGACGCCGATCGACAGCGCGTAGACCCAGGCATTGCCGATCACGCTGCGCCCGGCGGCGGCGCGGCGGTCGGCCCAGGCGGCCACCGCGAACAGCGCCAGCAGGTAGGCGAAGGCGGCGCCGATGACCAGCGGCGTGGGCAGCACGGCGTCAGTCACCGTCGCGCTCCATGATCCAGGCCAGCGCCGCGATCAGCGCCGCCCACACCGCGAACAGCGCCAGCGGCCGCGACAGCCACAGCTGCAGCAGCGGAAAGTCCAGCAGCAGCCAGCCGGCCGCGAACAGCGCCAGCAGGCGGTGGACGAGCGGGCTGCGCTTCATGGCCTTGTGCGCCTACAGGCTGTCCAGCCGGAAGTGCTGGCGCAGGAAGTGGCGAAAGCGCCGCACGATGGCCAGCGCGTCGTGCAGCGGCTCGCGCTCCAGCGCGCCCAGGTCGGCGGCGCGCACCTCGTTGCCGGGCCGCGCGCCGCCGGAGAGCTGGCGCAACTGGTGCGACAGCCGCAGCGCCATCAGGAAGTGCAGCGCGTCGACGAGGTCGCGCACCAGCGCCTCGTCGATGCGGCCGGCCGCCTGCAGCGCCTTCAGCCGCGCCACGGTGCCCTGCTCGCGCACGCCGTACTGCAGCGACAGCGCGCGCACGCCGTGCACGATGGGGAAGGTGCCCAGCTTCTTCAGGTCCAGCGGCTGGTCGTCGCGGCGCGTGGTCAGCCGCGTCCACCAACCGCCTTCGTTGAACTGGTCGGCGGCCGCCGCGAAGCGCGCCAGGTAGACGTCCTGGCCGACCAGCAACTGGTCGAGCTGGGTGCGCGCCTCGGCCAGCAGCGTGGCGTCGCCGGCCACGGCGGCGGCGTCGAAGAAGATCGCCAGGTTCATCGGCCCGTCGGGGTCGGCGCCGTACAGCCACTGGCGCAACGATTCACGCAAGCCGGCCAGCGGCTGCCGCCACAGCGGCGTGGTCAGCATGATGCCGCCCGGGCACGGCGGGTAGCCGAAGCGCGCCAGCGCCTCGTTGAAGCGCGCGGCCACGGCTTCCAGGCCCGGGCATTCGAAGCCGTCGCGCAGGATCAGCGCGTTGTCCTGGTCGGTCTTCAGGATCTGCTCGCCGCGGCCTTCGCTGCCCATCACCAGCAGGCAGCTGTTGGCCACCAGCTCGGGCGGCGCCAGCAGCGCCCACAGGCGGGCGAACAGCCGCCGGTTGAGCTCGGTGACGAGCCGCGTGATGCGCTCGATGCGGATGCCGCTGCCGTGCAGCAGCGCGATCATCTGGTCGATGCGCGCCGCCGCGCCGGCGAGGTCTTCGATGTCGGCGGCATGCTCGATCTGCTGCGCCACCAGGTGCGAGTGGTTGGCGACGAAGCTCACCAGGTCGAGCTGGCCCAGCACGCCCAGCACGCGCTCGCCGTCGCGCACCAGCAGCCGGTGCACGCGGTGCTGCACCATCAGCCACAGCGCCTCGAAGACCTCGGCGTCGGGGCGCACCTCGATCAGCTCGAAGCGCGCCACCTCGCGCACCGCCAGCGCCTGCGGCGGCACCTCGCGCAGCAGCGCGTCGCGCAAGTCGGTGGTGGTGAAGATGCCCAGCCGCTCGACGCCGTCGCGCACGTCGCGCACCAGCGCGTGGGTGGCCTTGTGCGTCTGCAGCTCGCGGCAGACGCTGACGAGGTCGAGCGCGCCGTCCACGTACAGCGGCTTGCGCACGAAGGTGTCGCTGACGCGGGCGGTGGCCAGCGACAGCAGTTCGCGTTGGGTCTCGGCAGCGGGCATGGCGCGTCCGTTGGAAGTGAAAAGGGACCGCAAGCCCCTGGCGAGAGGCCGGCGGTCCCTGCGCTCCTGGACGGAGCGGGCAAGTCTAGTGGCCTAGTGGCCCGACGCGCCGGCGGCGCCGATGCCGGTCTCGCTGCGCACCTGCTGGGCCAGGAAGCCGGCCTTGTCCTCGGCGGCGCGCTTGCTGCTGTCGAGGATGGAGAACAGCCAGATGCCGACGAAGCCGATGGTCATCGAGAACAGCGCCGGGCTGGTGTACGGGAACCAGGCCGAGCCCTTGGGGTTGCCGAGCGTCGCTTCCCACACCGCCGGCGAGACCACCGTCAGCGCCACCGAGCTGATCAGCCCGAGGAAGCCGCCGATCACCGCGCCGCGCGTGGTGCAGCCCTTCCACAGCACGCTCATCAGCAGCACCGGGAAGTTGGCCGAGGCCGCGATCGCGAAGGCCAGGCTCACCATGAAGGCGATGTTCTGCTTCTCGAAGGCGATGCCCAGCAGCACCGCGATGATGCCCAGGCACACCGTGGTGATCTTGGACACACGCAGCTCGTCGGCGCTGCTCGCCTTGCCGGCCTTGATGACGGTGCCGTAGAGGTCGTGCGAGACGGCCGAGGCGCCGCTCAGCGTGAGGCCGGCCACCACCGCCAGGATGGTGGCGAAGGCCACCGCCGAGATGAAGCCGAGGAACACGTTGCCGCCCACCGCGTTGGCCAGGTGGATGGCCGCCATGTTGCCGCCGCCCAGCAGGCCGCCCTTGGCGTCCAGGAACTGCGGGTTGGTCAGCACGAAGGTGATGGCGCCGAAGCCGATGATGAAGGTCAGGATGTAGAAGTAGCCGATCCAGGTGGTGGCCCACAGCACCGACTTGCGCGCTTCCTTGGCGTTGGGCACGGTGAAGAAGCGCATCAGGATGTGCGGCAGCCCGGCGGTGCCGAACATCAGCGCCATGCCGAAGCTGATGGCGCTGATCGGGTCCTTCACGAAGCCGCCCGGCCCCATGATCGAGAAGCCGATCTTGGCCGCCTCTTCGGGGCTCTTGCCGGCCTTGGCGGCCAGCCCGGTCTTGATCTCCACCGACTTGGCGAACAGCGCCTCGGGGCTGAAGCCGAACTGCGCCATCACCATCACGGCCATGAAGGTCGCCCCGCCCAGCAGCATGATGGCCTTGATGATCTGCACCCAGGTGGTGGCCGTCATGCCGCCGAACAGCACGTAGACCATCATCAGCACGCCGACGATCACCACCGCGTAGGTGTAGTCCAGCCCGAACAGCAGCTTGATGAGCTGGCCGGCGCCGACCATCTGCGCGATCAGGTAGAACGCCACCACCACCAGCGTGCCGCTGGCGGCGAACACGCGCACCGGCGTCTGCGCGAAGCGGAACGCGGCCACGTCGGCGAAGGTGAACTTGCCCAGGTTGCGCAGCCGCTCGGCCAGCAGGAAGGTGACCACCGGCCAGCCGACCAGGAAGCCGATGGAGTAGATCAGGCCGTCGAAGCCCGAGGCCATCACCGCCGCCGAGATGCCCAGGAACGAGGCCGCCGACATGTAGTCGCCGGCGATCGCCAGGCCGTTCTGGAAGCCGGTGATGCCGCCGCCGGCGGTGTAGAAGTCGGCCGCGCTCTTGGTCTTGGCCGCCGCCCACTTGGTGATGAACAGCGTGAAGATCACGAACACGCCGAACATGCCGATGGCCGTCCAGTTGGTGGCCTGCTTCTCGGCCTGGCCGAGGTCGGCGCCGGCCGCCAGCGCCAGCGTGGCGCCGCACAGCGCGGCGGTGCCGAGCACGAGTTTGGAAGAGGTTCTCACTTCAGCACCGCCTTGTTGATGTCGTCGGTCAGCTGGTCGAACTCGCTGTTCGCGCGGCGGACGTAGATGGCGGTGATGACCACCGTGAAGATGATGACGAACAGGCCGATCGGCATGCCCCAGGTCATCACGCCCTGGCCCATGCGCGTGGCCAGCAGTTCCTTGTCGAACGCCACCAGCAGGATGAAGCCGTAGTACACGACCATCATCGCCACGGTGAGCACCCAACCGAAGCTGCTGCGCTTGGTTTTCAGCTCCCGGTACTTGGGATGCGCGGCGATGCGCTGCGCGAGATCGGCCTGCATGCATGTCTCCTTGCAAACGTTGCGTCGCCCGCGTTTCGGGGCGGCTGGGGCGCGATCTTTCGAGCACGCACTGACCGCGCTCTGACACCAAGCCAACGCAAGCTGACAAGGCGCCGGCCCACCTGGGAAGCGCGCCGCCGCTTCTGGTGAAAACCCCTAGCAAAAATCGTCGATGAAGAAGCGCAAGACCGCGGCCCGGCCCCCGGCCGAGGCGCTGCCGGTGTTCGGTGTGCCCTCGCGTGGGCCGGCCAGGGCGACGCCGCGGCGAGCGGCGCCGACGCGCTACGCGCCTTGCTGGACGACGCCGGCTGCAGCCGGCGCGGCGGCGCCGACTTCCAGTGACAGCTCGACGCAGTCGGCGCCGCAGCGGCCCGGCTCGGCCGGCTTGGCCGAGGCCGGCGCCGGGCGGTGCAGCACGGCGCGCGTCGGCGCGATGCGCAGCCGCTCGCCATCGACGGCGGCGCGGCCGTCGACGATCAGCGAGTAGTCCGCCGCATCGGCCGGCGGCCACACCAGGCCGACCGCGGGGCGCTGCTGCGCGTTGTCGCGCGTGCGCCGGCCGGCGCCGTCGATCAGCAGCGCGCCGTCTTCCCAGCGCACCGCCACCGCCACCGCATGCGGCGCGGCGCCTTCGGCGCTGCTGGTCAGCAGGTAGGCGAAGCGGTAGCGCGCCAGCGCCTGGCCCAGGTCGTGCAACTCGACGGCAATGCTCATGGCTTGGCTCCTTGCGGTTGACCCAGCAGCACGTCGCGCAGGACGACGGCCTCGTTGTGCTGCTCGTCGCGCGCGCCGAAGACCAGGGTGACGGTCTTCGTCAGCGCCAGCGCGCGCAAGCGCTCCAGCGCCGCGGGCTGCGCCGCCAGCTCGGCCCGGTAGCGGCGCTGGAACTCCGCCCAGCGCGCCGGATCGTGGCCGAACCATTGGCGCAGCTCGGTGCTCGGCGCCAGGTCCTTCATCCAATCGTCCAGCGCCGCACGGTCCTTGCTGACGCCGCGCGGCCACAGGCGATCGACGAGGATGCGAACCCCATCCGACGGCGCGGCCGGCGCATAGGCGCGCTTCAGGCGGAGGTGGGCGGCGGGGACGGACGGCTGCGTCATGGCGACAGAGCGACAGGGCGGGCGCGACGACGCTTGCATCATAGCCACGCGCGCCGCGGCCGGACAGCCGCTTGGCGGGCGCCGCCGGCTGGGCGCGGCGCTTCAGCCGCGCCGCACGCCGGCGCGCGGCGCGCCTTCGCGGGCCCAGGCCGGGCCGTCGAACCAGGGGTCGCCCTGCAAGGCGGCGGCCAGCATCGGCAGCGCGTCCAGGCCCCAGAACAGTCGGCCGTCGAGCGCGAAGCTGGGCACGCCGAACACGCCGTGCGCGATGGCCTCGTCGGTGGCCGCCTTCAGCTCGGCCTTGACCGCGGGCGCGGCCCCGTCGCGCGGCGGCGTCAGCTCGGCCTGCAGCGCGGCCAGGCGCCCGGCGTCGAGCGCATCGCCGCCGCCGCGCCAGACGTGGCGGAAGATCGCCTCGCAGACGCGCCGGTTGGGCCCGCAGGCCAGCGCCAGACGCAGCAGCGGCAGGGGATTGAAGGGGTGCTGCAGCGGCGTGTCCATCGGCACGCCGTGCCGGTGGGCTAACCAGTGAACGTGGCGGAAGGTCCAGGCCCGCTTGGGCTCGATCTCGGCCGGCCCCTTCTGGCCGTGCTGCTGCAGCAGGCCTGCGAACAGCAGCGGCCGGTAGTCGACCGCATAACTACAGCCTTGCAAGGCCTGCGGCAGGCGCTCGAACGCCAGGTAGGCGAAAGGCGAGATGAAGTCCAGCCAGAAGGTGATGCGCTTCATCGCGACGCCTCCTGCGGCTGCGCGGCGGCGCGGCGCTGCTCCAGCAGCGCCCACACCGCGCGCTTGCCCTCGTCGTCCAGCCGCGACCAGGCGGCGATCTCGTCCAGCGTGCGGCGGCAGCCTTCGCACAGCCCCGTCGCCGGGTGGATGCGGCAGACGTTGATGCAGGGGCTGGGCACCGGCGCGGCTTCGCTCATGGTCAGGCGGCTTGCACCACGTCGTGCACCGGCGCGCCGGTCAGCGCGACGAGTTGCTCGGGCGAGAGCTGGAAGACGCCGTTCGGATGCCCGGCGGCGGCCCAGATGAAAGCGAAGCGGAACAGCTCGCGGTCGATCAGCGTCAGCGGCGGCTGGCGGTGCGCCAGCGGCGCGACGCCGCCGATCGAGAAGCCGGTGCTGGCCTTGACGAAGTCGGCATCGGCGCGGCCCAGCGGCCCGGTGATGGCGGCCACGCGCTTCTCGTCGACGCGCTTGTCGCCGCTGGTCACCACCAGCACGGCGGTCTCGTCGGCCTTGCGGCGGAAGATCACGCTCTTGGCGATCTGCCCGACCTGCACGCCCAAGGCGTCGGCGGCTTCCTGCGAGGTGCGCGCGCTGACCGCCAGCCAGCGCGGCGCGTGCGGATGGCCGCGCTCGGCCAGCGCCTGCACCACGCGGCGAAAGCCCTCGGGCTTGTCGTCCAGCTCGGCCGATGTCATGCGTTCGCCGCCGCGTTCGCCGCCGCCGTCGCCGCCGCCCCGCGCTTGGCCAGCAGCGCGCGGCTGACGCGCGAGACCGGCGCGCGGCCCAGCACGCCGGAGATCCAGGCGCCGGCGTCGACCAGCCGGTCCAGATCCAGCCCGGTGTCGATGCCCATGCCGTGCAGCATGAAGACCACGTCCTCGGTGGCCACGTTGCCGGTGGCGCCCTTCGCGTAGGGGCAGCCGCCGAGGCCGGCGATGCTGCTGTCGAAGGTGGCGATGCCCAGCTCCAGGCAGGCCAGGATGTTGGACAGCGCCTGGCCGTAGGTGTCGTGGAAATGGCCGCTGACCTCTTCGACCGGAAAGTGCTTCAGCGCCCGCGCCAGCGCCGCCTGCGCGGCGCGCGGCGTGCCGGTGCCGATGGTGTCGGCCACGCCGCAGTGGTCGACGCCGATCTGCTTGAGCAGCACGACCACGCGCTCGACCTCGTCGGCGCTGACGGCGCCCTGGTACGGGCAGCCCAGCGCGCACGACACCGCGCCGCGCACCTTGACGCCGGCGGCGTGCGCCGCCGCCACCACGGGGGCGAAGCGCTCGATGCTTTCCTCGACCGAGCAGTTGATGTTGCGCCGGCTGAAGGCCTCGGTCGCGGCGCCGAACACCACCACCTCGTGCGGCTGCGTCAGCAGCGCCGCTTCCAGGCCTTTCATGTTCGGCGTCAGCACCGAGTAGCGAACGCCGGCCTCGCGGTGGATGCCGGCCATCACTTGCGTGTTGTCGGCCATCTGCGGCACCCACTTGGGGCTGACGAAGCTGGTCACCTCGATCTCGCGGCAGCCGGCGGCCTGCAGGCGGTGCACCAGCTCGATCTTGTGCGCGGCGGCCACCGGTTGGGCCTCGTTCTGCAGCCCGTCGCGCGGGCCGACGTCGACCAGGGTCACATGGCTTGGGATCATTCGGACATCCTCAACAGTTCGGCGCCTTCGGGCACCTGGTCGCCGGCGGCGAACAGCAGTTCCTGCACGCGGCCGTCGCGCGGGGCGCTGATGGTGTGCTCCATCTTCATCGCTTCCATCACGGCCAGCGCCTGGCCGCGCTTGACGCTGTCGCCGGCGTGGGCGAGGAAGGCGATCAGCTTGCCCGGCATCGGCGCGGTCAGGCGGCCTGACTCGCCGGCGTGGTCGCCGGCATGGGCCAGCGGGTCGGCCTCGGCCAGCGTGGCCGAGCCTTCGGCGCCGAAGACGCTGAACTGGTCGCCCTGGCGGTAGACGGCCAGCGTGCGGCGCTCGCCGCCGAGCTGCACGTCGAAGCGCGCCCCGTCGACGCCGCTCCGTTCACGCGTCAGCAGCGGCCAGCCTTGCTCGCCGATGCGCAGCGTGGTGCCGCCGTCGTGCAGGCGCTGCACGTGCACGGCCAGCGCTTCGCCCTGCCGTTCAAGGTCCAGCCGGCGTTGCGCGCCGCCGTGCAGCCGCCAGCCGTCGCGGCGCGACCAGGGGTCGGCGTCTTCGGCGGCGCGTTCGTCGGCCAGCGTCTTGGCCACCACGCCGGCCGCAGCCCATTCGGCGGGCAGCGCGCCGGCGCCGAACAGCACGTCGCGCTCGCGCTCGATCAGCGCGGTGTCCAGCTCGGCGGTGGCAAAGCTGCGGCTGGCCGCCACGCGGCGCAGGAAGGCCACGTTGTTGTGCAGGCCCACGAGGTGGGTGTCGCGCAGCGCCGCGTCCAGCCGCGCCAGCGCCTGCGCGCGGTCGGCGCCCCAGACGATGAGCTTGGCGATCATCGAGTCGTAGTAGGGGCTGACCGCGTCGCCCTCGGCGAAGCCGGTGTCCACGCGCGGCAGCACGTCGTCGCGCACGAAAGAGACGTGCGGCGGCCAGCGCAGCACCTGCAGCGTGCCGGTGGCCGGCAGGAACTGCTTGTCGGGGTTCTCGGCGCAGATGCGCGCTTCGATCGCGTGGCCGCGCATCGTCACCTGCTCCTGCGTCAGCGGCAGCCGCTGGCCGGCGGCGATGCGAAGCTGCCACTCCACCAGGTCGAGCCCGGTCACGCCCTCGGTCACCGGGTGCTCGACCTGCAGCCGCGTGTTCATCTCCATGAAGTAGGCGCGGATGTCGCCGTCGTCCAGCTCCTCGGCGACGAACTCCACGGTGCCGGCGCCGACATAACCCACCGCCTTGGCGGCTGCGACGGCGGCGGCGCCCATCTCGGCGCGGCGCGCCGCCGACAGCCCCGGCGCCGGCGACTCTTCCAGCACCTTCTGGTGGCGGCGCTGCACCGAGCAGTCGCGCTCGCCGAGGTGGATGACGTGGCCGTGGCGGTCGCCGAAGACCTGGATCTCGATGTGCCGCGGCCGCGTGACATAACGCTCGACCAGCACGTGGTCGTCGCCGAACGCCGCCTTGGCCTCGCGCTGGCAGCTGGCCAGCGCGGCGGCGAAGTCCTCGGCCCGGTCGACGCGGCGCATGCCCTTGCCGCCGCCGCCGGCGCTGGCCTTGATCAGCACCGGGTAGCCGATGGCCGCGGCCTCGCGCGCCAGCAGCGCGCCATCGTTGTCGTCGCCGTGGTAGCCGGGCACCAGCGGCACGCCGGCCTTCGCCATCAAGGCCTTGGCGGCGGACTTGCTGCCCATCGCGGCAATGGCTTCGGGCGGCGGGCCGATGAAGACCAGCCCGGCGGCGGCGCAGGCGCGCGCGAAGTCTTCGTTCTCCGACAGGAAGCCGTAGCCCGGGTGTACGGCCTGCGCGCCGCTGGCTTTGGCGGCGTCGAGGATGGTCTGCCAGCGCAGGTAGCTCTCGCGCGGCGCGGCGCCGCCGATGGCCACCGCCTCGTCGCAGGCGCGCACGTGGCAGGCCTGGGCATCGGCGTCGGAATAGACAGCCACGGTGCGCACGCCCAGGCGGCGCGCGGTGGCCGCCACCCGGCAGGCGATCTCCCCACGGTTGGCAATCAGGATCTTCTTGAACATCTGCACCTCGAACGTTGCATCTTCAGGGCACCCACACCACGTCGTCGTCCACCGCGTACAGCTTGCAGGGCTGGCCGCCGGCGGCGGCGCAGTGGCCCAGCGCACGGCCGGCGGCCCAGTCGCCGCTGGCCCAGCCGTAGAAGCCGCTGGGCCCGACGGCCAGCGCGCGCGGCTTGGCCAGCGCCTGGAAGCGGGCCAGTGCCGGCTCGCGCGCGGCGGGCCGCAGCGGCAGCTTGTCGGCCTCGTCCAGCCGCGCGTAGCCGCTGGCCGGCGGCCGCGCCACCGCGCCCGGCTGCGCGAACCCGGCCTGCGCCAGGTAGGCCTCGGCCAGCGGCACCCAATGGTCCATGTCGCGCCCCAGGCCGCCGTGGCCTTCGGCCGGCTCGGCGCTCCAGGGCGGCAGTTGGTGGAACTCGATGCGGCCGCCGCCGTCGCGCCAGGCCTGGGCCCAGCCGCGCGGCAGCGCCTCGCCCCAGTAGCGGTCGTGCGTCCAGTAGATCCACAGCACGGGCAGCGCGGCACGGCCGGCCTGCGCCTGCCACAGGCGTTGCAGCAAATGCGGGCTGCACGGGTTGGCGGGCCGGCCGACGGGGTCGCCGCCCGAGCCGCCGGAAAAGTTGATCGCCGCCTTCAGGCCCGCCGGCGCGCGCGCGGCCACCGCCATGGCCACCGTGCCGCCGACCGATTCGCCGACCACGATCCAGCGCGTGGCGTCGGCCCAGGGCTGGCGGCGTGCGTCGTCCAGCACGGCCTGCACCTGGTCGGCGCCGGCCTCGACCATCGGCTCGAAGCGCCGCTGGTTGCAGGGGCCCGAGTCTTCGGGGTCGAACGCCGACATGGCCGTCTCGCCATAGCCCACGCGGGTGGGCACGAGCACCGCGAAGCCCTTGTCGGCAAGGTAGCGGGCCAGTGACTCGAAACGTTGGCGGCCGGGCGCCGCGCGGGCGGCCGGCGTGGCGGCGCGGCCATGCGCCACCACGGCCAGCGGAAACGGCCCGTCGCCGGGCGGGCGGTAGACGGTGACCGCGATGCTCACGGTCTCGCGGCGCCCGTAGCCGTCCTTGACGGTGACCGGCAGCCGCTGCACGGCCTCGCGCAGGTCGGTGGCCACGCGCTCGGCGACGGGCGTGCCTGGCGGTTGCGGTTGTGGTTGCGGCTGGGCGTGCAGCGGCGCGGCGGCGGCCAGCGCCAACGCGAACGCCACCACCACCGCCAACGAAACCGCCGCCGCCGCCGGCGTCCGTGCCGCCAACGCCATCAAGCGGCCCTGCCGGCCACCGCCGGCGCCGTGCCGCCGCGGCCGGTGAGCCGCCGCCACAGCACGCGCAGGAACTTGAACAGCACGACGGTCAGCACCAGCCCCAGCAGCAACGCCGCGGCCAGCGCGACGAAGAAGGCGATGGGGTGCTCCCAGGCCAGCCACAGCATGCCGGGCACCGCCAGGTCGCCGGCCAGCGACAGGCCGATGTTGCTGAAAGGCTCGGGCGAGGTGTTGGCCGCCGCGCGCGTGGTGGCCTTGGCGGCGTGCGCGCTGGCCGCCAGCGTGCCGCCCAGCAGCGCGGCCACGGTGGTCCAGGCGGTCGAGTCGCCGCCGAACACGGCCGCCGCCAGCGCGGCGCCGGCAGGGATGCGCACGAAGGTGTGCACCAGGTCCCACACGGTGTCGACCGCGGGGATCTTGTCGGCGAAGAACTCCATCACGAACATCAGCCCGCTGGCCGCCATCACCGCCGGGTGCTGCAGCACCTGCAGCCCGGCGGGCAGCGGCACCCAGCCCAGGTAGCCGGCGGCGCCGGTGATGAAGACCACGGCGTACAGCCGCAGCCCGCTGGCCCAGCCCAGCGCGGCGGCCAGGGCAACCAGATGCGTGGTGTCGAGGGCGGCGATGTTCATCAGGGGCACCTCCAGGCGGGCTCGCGCTTGTCGAGGAAGGATGACATGCCTTCGCGACCTTCGTCGCCGGCGCGCGTGTCGGCAATGCGGCGCGCGGTGTCTTCGCGCAGCGCGGCGTCGATCTCGCGGCCCGCCAGGTCCAGCACCAGCTGCTTGCTGGCGCGCACGGCGCGCGGCCCGTTGGCCACCAGCGCGGCCACGATCTCGGCCACCTGCGCGTCCAGCGCGTCGGGCGCCACCACCTCGTGCACGAAGCCCAGGGCCAGCGCGCGGGCGGCGCCGAAGCGCTCGGCGGTGACGAAGTAGCGGCGCGACGCCGGCTCGCCCAGCGCGCGCAGCACGTAGGGGCCGATGGTGGCCGGCAGCAGGCCCAGCCGCGCCTCGCTCAAGCAGAAGTGCATGCCCTCGGCGGCGATGCGCACGTCGCACACCGCAGCCAGGCCCACGCCGCCGGCGTAGCAGTCGCCGTGCAGGCGGCCGACGATGGGCAGCGGGCAGGTGTGCGCCTGCCACAGCATGTCGGCCAGCGCCTGCGCGTCGGCCTTGTTCTGCTGCCAGGTGTTGCTGCCCAGCGTGCGCATCCAGTTCAGGTCGGCGCCGGCGCAAAAGGCCTTGCCGCGGCCGCCCAGCACCAGCGCGCGCAATTCGGGCTCGGCGCCGAGGGCACGAAAGGCGGCCGTCAGCTCGGCGATCAGCTCGGCGTTGAAGGCGTTGCGCGTCTCGGGGCGGTTGAGCCACAGCTCGGCGACGTGCGGCGTCGGGCGGACGATGTCGAGCAGGCTCATGGCGGGCTTTCCTCCTGCACCAGCATCAGCGCCAGGTCCAGCTCGGGGCAGGGCCGGCCGAGGGCGGTGAGCGCCGCCGTGATCTGGCCGCGGTGGTGGGTGCCATGGTTGAAGACGTGCAGCAGCGCGGCCGCGAAGGGCAGCGACGCCGGCTGGCCGTTGACCCGCCGGTAGTCGAGCTTGCCGAGCAGCCGCGCCTCGGGCCAGACCTCGATCAGCGGCAGCCAGGCCAGCGCGCCGTCGACCAGGCGCTCGCGCAGCGCGCTGCGGTCGGGCTCGATCTGCGCGTCCAGCGCCATCTGCGGCGAGCTGCCCTCGGCGAAGCGCCGGTACCACAGCTCGTGCTCGGCCAGCAGCAGGTGGTTGAGCGTGCCGTGCACGCTCTTGAAGAACAGGCCCAGGTCGCGCCGGTAGTCGGCCTCGGGCAGCGCGTCGACATGCCCGTACAAGGCCTGCGTGGCCCACAGGTTGTAGCGCGCCAGCAGCCGCAACTGCGCGCGCAGCGGCGACTGGTCGAGCGGCTTTTCCATGATCACGCTGCGGTAGGCCTTGCCCTCCCATTGCACCTGCGAGACCTCGACATAGCCCAGCCGGCGGTACAGCGCGCGCAGCTCGGCGGCCGGCTCGGCGGTGTCCAGCGCCATGCGCTTGTAGCCGCGCTCGCGCGCCCAGCGTTCGCAGGCGGCCACCAGGCGCCGCCCCAGGCCGCGGCGCTGGTGCGCGGGGTCCACCGCGAACTGGTGAAAGTGCGCGGTGTCGCGGTCGCGGAAGGCCGGCACGCCGGCCGCCCAGGGCGCCAGGCTCAGGTCGTAGGGGCCGCAGACGGTGATGGTGCCGACGATGCGGCCCTGCTGCTCGGCGATGAAGCACTGCCCTTCCGCGGCGCGCCGCTGCGTGGTCTGCTGCGACTGCGTGGCGGCGCTGAAGTTGAGCCCGCGCGCCGCCAGCGGCGCATAGGCCGCATGCAGCAGCGCCGTCAGCGCTTCCATCGAATCGCGCGCGGCGAGCAGGCGGATGTCGGCGGGCTGCGCCATCAGTGCCTCCAGATGCGCAGCCCGTGCTGGGACTCGAAGGCGTCGAAGTCGCGGTCGCCGTGCAGCAGCGCGTAGTCGCGCTCGATGCAGAAGGTGGCCACCAGCACGTCGACCGGGCTGCGGATGGTGATGCCGAGCGAGCGCAGGCTGCGGTAGTGCTGCGCCGCCTGCAGCGCCAGCGCCGGGCTGCTGGCGGCCTCCACGCTCAGCGACTGCAGCAGCAGCCGGGCCTGGCGCTGGTCACGCTCCATGCGGAAGCCGCGCAACACCTCGAAGAGCACGAGATCGGGCACGACCAGGCGCACTTCGCCGTGGTCCAGCAGATGGCGCAGCAACTCGCGCTGCGGCGACGGCCGCGCGTTGAAGTAGTCGATCCAGACGCTGGCGTCAACGACGAGCACGGCGCTTCAACGCTTCGGGTTCAGGTTTGCGCGCCACCCGCGGGCGCGCAGCCCCGGGGTCGCCGGTGGTCAGCGGCGCCGGCTCGGGCGGCCGCGTCCAGTCGATGGCTTCGTCGCCTTCCCACTTCAGCTTGCCTTCCCACTTGAGGATCTCGCGGTACGCGGCCTGCCGCGCCAACAGCCGAAGCCCGGCCTCGACCGCATCCTTCTTGGTCTTGTACGGCCCGGCCTTCATGGCCTCGGCCATCAAGGCTTCGTCGATGACGATGTTGGTGCGCATGATGTGTATTCAGTGCGTGATACCGTACACATCGTACATCACATGCGGAAAACCCCGAACGCCGGCCGCTCGGGGATGGGGGCGTTGAGGCTGGCGCTCAAGCCCAGCGCCAGCACGCGGCGGGTGTCGGCGGGGTCGATCACGCCGTCGTCCCACAGCCGGGCGCTGGCGTAGTACGGGTGCGCCTGGTGCGCGAACTGCTCCAGGATGGGCTGCTTGAAGGCCGCCTCGTCCTCGGCCGACCACTGGCCGCCGCGCGCCTCGATGCCGTCGCGCCGCACGGTGGCGAGAACACTCGCGGCCTGCTCGCCGCCCATCACCGAGATGCGCGCGTTGGGCCACATCCACAGCAGGCGCGGGCTGTAGGCGCGGCCGCACATGCCGTAGTTGCCGGCGCCGAAGCTGCCGCCGATGATCACCGTGAACTTGGGCACCGTGGCGGTGGCCACCGCGGTGACCATCTTGGCGCCGTGCTTGGCGATGCCGTCGTTTTCGTACTTGCGGCCGACCATGAAGCCGGTGATGTTCTGCAGGAAGACGAGCGGCACCTTGCGCTGGCAGCACAGCTCGATGAAGTGGGCGCCCTTTTGCGCGCTTTCGCCGAACAGGATGCCGTTGTTGGCGATGATGCCGACCGGCATGCCTTCGAGGTGCGCGAAGCCGGTGACCAGCGTGGCGCCGTAGCGCGCCTTGAACTCGTCGAACTCGCTGCCGTCGACGATGCGGGCGATGATCTCGCGCACGTCGAAAGGCTTGCGCGGGTCGGCCGGGATCACGCCGTACAGCTCGGCCGGGTCGAACAGCGGCGCGCGCGGCGGCTGCAGGCGAAGCTGCTCGGGCTTGCGCCAGTTGAGGTTGCCGACCACGCTGCGCGCCAGCGCCAGCGCGTGCAGGTCGTTCTCGGCCAGGTGGTCGGCCACGCCCGAGAGCCGGGTGTGCACGTCGCCGCCGCCCAGGTCTTCGGCCGACACCACCTCGCCGGTGGCCGCCTTCACCAGCGGCGGGCCGCCGAGGAAGATGGTGCCCTGGTTGCGCACGATGATGGTCTCGTCGCTCATCGCCGGCACGTAGGCGCCGCCGGCGGTGCAGCTGCCCATCACCACCGCGATCTGCGGAATGCCCTTGGCCGACAGGTTGGCCTGGTTGTAGAAGATGCGGCCGAAGTGCTCGCGGTCGGGGAACACCTCGTCCTGGTTGGGCAGGTTGGCGCCGCCGGAGTCCACCAGGTAGATGCAGGGCAGGCGGTTCTGGTCGGCGATCTCCTGCGCGCGCAGGTGCTTCTTCACCGTCAGCGGGTAGTAGGTGCCGCCCTTGACGGTGGCGTCGTTGCAGACGATCACGCACTCGACGCCGGCCACGCGGCCGATGCCGCAGATGATGCCGGCGCCCGGCGCGGCGTTGTCGTAGAGGTTCAGCGCGGCCAGCGGCGCCAGTTCGAGGAAGGGCGTGTCGGGGTCGAGCAGCATCTCCACGCGCTCGCGCGGCAGCAGCTTGCCGCGCGCGGTGTGCTTGTCGCGCGCCGCGGCGCCGCCGCCCTGGGCGATCTGCTCCAGCTTGGCGCCCAGGTCGGCGACGAGCTGGCGCATCAGCGTGCTGGCGGCCTTGAACTCGTCGGAGCGGACGTTGAGCTGCGAGGTGAGCGTGGGCATGGGGTCTCCGTCGAAAGAGGCGCCGGCCTTCGGGTGGGCGGGCCGCTCGATTGACGTTCGCGTCAACCTCGAAAAGATTCTAGGCCGCTATGCTCGGCGCGCCGGTGCTGGCCCCGGAGGATCGAGCTTGGAACTGCGCCCCATGCCCTTGTGTTGGTTCGGCCGCGCGGGTGCGCCATGACGAGCGCCCAGCGACCCGACGTGCTGGTGGTGGGCGGCGGCAACGCCGCGCTGTGCGCCGCGCTGACGGCCCGCGAGGCCGGCGCCTCGGTGCTGCTGCTGGAAGCCGCGCCGCCCGAATGGCGCGGCGGCAACTCGATGCACGTGCGCAACCTGCGCTGCATGCACGACGCGCCGCAGGACGTGCTGGTCGACGCCTACCCCGAAGAAGAGTTCTGGCGCGACCTGCTGAAGGTCACCGGCGGCCGCACCGACGAGGCGCTGGCGCGGCTGGTGATCCGCGCCTCGGCGAGTTGCCGGCCCTGGATGCGGCGCCACGGCGTGCGCTTCCAGCCCTCGCTGTCGGGCGCGCTGCACACCGCGCGCACCAACGCCTTCTTCATGGGCGGCGGCAAGGCGCTGGTCAACGCCTACTACCGCAGCGCGCAGGCCCTGGGCGTGCAGGTGCGCTACGGCACGCCGGTCGACGACATCGAGCTCGACGGCGAGCGCTTCGTCGCCGCGCGCGGCCGCGACGGCCGCCGCTACGAGGCGCGCGCCTGCGTGCTGGCGGCCGGCGGCTTCGAAAGCAACCGCGAGTGGCTGCGCGAGGCCTGGGGCTGCAACGAGCGCGGCGAATGGCCGGCCGAGCAGTTCCTGATCCGCGGCACGCGCTTCAACGAAGGCACGCTGCTGCGGCGGATGATGGCGCTCGGCGCCGATGCCGTCGGCGACCCCACGCAGGCGCACATGGTGGCCATCGACGCGCGCGCGCCGCTGTACGACGGCGGCATCTGCACGCGCATCGACTGCGTGTCGCTGGGCGTGGTGGTCAACCGCGAGGGCCGGCGCTTCGACGACGAGGGCGAGGACTTCTGGCCCAAGCGCTACGCGATCTGGGGCCGCCTGGTGGCGCAGCAGCCGGGGCAGATCGCCTGGTCGGTGATCGACGCCAAGGCGCTGGGCCGCTTCATGCCGCCGGTCTTCCCGGGGACGCAGGCCGACAGCCTGCCGGCGCTGGCGCAAGCGCTCGGGCTGCCGGTCGACGACTTCATGCAGACCTTGAACGCCTACAACGCCGCCTGCCGGCCCGGCCGCTTCGACCACACCCGCCTCGACGACTGCCGCACCGAAGGCCTGGCGCCGCCGAAGTCGCACTGGGCACGGCCGCTCGACACCCCTCCTTTCTACGGTTATGCGCTGCGCCCCGGCGTCACCTTCACCTACCTGGGGTTGAAGACCGACGCCAGCGCGGCGGTGTGCTTCGGCGGCCGCGCCAGCGCCAACCTCTTCGTCGCCGGCGAGATGATGGCCGGCAACGTGCTGGGCCAGGGCTACACGGCCGGCGTGGGCATGAGCATCGGCACCGCGTTCGGCCGCATCGCCGGCTGCGGCGCGGCAGCGGCGGCCGCCACGGGCGGCACGGCGGTCACGACCGTCACGACCGTTACGGCCACTCGCTCGGGCGCGCGATGACGCCGCCGCTGCAAGCGCTGCTGCGCGAGGCCGGCGCGCTGGCGGACGGCGCTCCGGCCACGGCCGCCACACCCGAAGCCGAAGTGGCGCGCGTGCTGCAGATCTGCAATGCCTGCCGCTACTGCGAAGGCTTTTGCGCGGTGTTCCCGGCGATGACGCGGCGGCTGGCCTTCCCGGCCGCCGACGCGCACTACCTGGCCAACCTGTGCCACCACTGCGGCGCCTGCCTGCACGCCTGCCAGTACGCGCCGCCGCACGAGTTCGCCGTCAACGTGCCGCGCGCGATGGCCCAGGTTCGGCGGCGCACCTACACGCTGCATGCCTGGCCGCGCGCCTTCGGCGCGGCTTATGCGCGCAACGGCCTGGTCGTCGCGCTGGCACTGGCCCTCGCGCTGGCCTTCTTCCTGGCGCTGGGCGCGGCGCGCCAGGGCTCGCTGTGGGGCGCTGCGCAGGCGCCCTTGGGCGGCGACTTCTACCGCGTGTTTCCTCATAATCTAATGGTTAGCCTGTTCGCCCCGGTGTTCGGCTTCGCCATGCTGGCGCTGGGCATCGGCGTGGCGCGCTTCTGGCGTGCGCAGACGCCGGGCGCGCCAACGCCCGCGGCGGCGGCGGAAGCCGCGCACGACGTGCTGCGCCTGAAGTACCTCGGCGGCGGCCATGGCGACGGCTGCAACAACGCCGACGACGCCTTCAGCCCGGCGCGCCGCCGCGCGCACCACCTCGTCTTCTACGGCTTCATGCTGTGTTTCGCAGCCACCGCTTTGGGCACGCTGTACCACTACGCCTTCGGCTGGGTGGCGCCGTACGGCTACACCGCGTGGCCCAAGCTGCTGGGCATCGCCGGCGGGTCGATGCTGGCCGCCGGCAGCGCCTGGCTGTGGCGGCTGCAGGCGCAACGCCACCCGCTGCAGGGCGACCCGGCGCAAAAGCCGATGGACCGCGGCTTCATCGCGCTGCTGTTCCTGGCCGCCGTCAGCGGCCTGGCGCTGACCGCCTGGCGCGCCACGCCGGCGCTGGCGCTGCTGCTCTCGCTGCACCTGGGCGTGGTGATGGCGCTGTTCGTCACGCTGCCCTACGGCAAGTTCGCCCACGGCCTGTACCGCGCCGCGGCGCTGCTGAAGTGGGCGATCGAGAAGCGCCGGCCATCGACGCTGGCGCTGAAGGAAGATTGACCCTGCCATCCAACCCGTCGATCAAGGAGACTGGTCCGCATGAACCGCCGTCACCTGCTGGGCTGCGCCGCAGCCGCCGCGTTCGCGCCCGCCGCGCGCGCGCAAGACCTGCCGAAGAAGCAGCTCACCATCCTGGTCGGCTTCGCCGCCGGCGGCGCGGCCGACCACGCGGCCCGCGTCGTCGCCAAGAAGCTGGCCGACCAGCTGGGCGCGCCGGTCGTCGTGGAGAACCGGCCCGGCGCCGGCGGCAACATCGTGCATCAGCAGATCGCGCGCGGCGAAGGCGCCGACGGCTCGGCCATCCTGCTCGGCTCGGTGGGCCCGCTGGCCATCGCGCCGCACCTCACCAAGGTCGGCTACGACCCGCAGAAAGACATCGCGCCGCTGACCATGGGCATGAACTTCCCCAACGTGCTGGTGGTGCCGCCCGCGTTGGGCGTGAAGACCTTCGACGAGTTCATGGCGCTGGCGCGCGCCAAGCCGGGGCAGTTGAACTACGGCTCCACCGGCGTGGCCTCGGCCTCGCACCTGGCCGGCGAGCTGTTCAACGCGATGGGCAAGGTCGAGATCGTGCACATCCCGTTCAAGGGCGGCGCGCCGGCGATGAACGAGCTGCTGGGCGGCCGCATCGCCTGCTACTTCGCCACCATGTCCACCGCTGGCCCGCACATCGCCGCCGGCAAGCTGATCCCGCTGGCCACCACCGGGCTGACGCGCGCGCCGTTCCTGCCCAACCTGCCCACCGTCTCCGAGGCCGGGCTGAAAGGCTTCACCGCGACCAACTGGTACGCCTTCGTCGCCAGCGCGCGCATGCCGCAGCCGCTGCAGGAACGCTGGAACGCCGAGCTGGTCAAGGCACTGAAGACGCCCGAGGTGGCCGACGAACTCACCCGCGCCGGCCTGCTGCCGGCACCGGGCACGCGCGACGAGCTGGCCAAGTACATCGCCGCCGAGTCCAGGACCTGGGCGCAGGTGATCGCCGAGCGCAAGATCACGGCGGAGTGACGCGCGGCGGGGCCATGCCCTGTCGCGGATGCGGGGCGGCCGTCCGTTGATACAGCCTAAAGACTGTTGCCTGCAAAAACAGTCTATGATCTGTGCATCGCAGTCACAGACGACCGACTGTATGAGCGACTACCCCCTGCGCACACCGGATCAGCTATCCCTCCTGCTCCAGGCCTTCCGAAAGGAATCGGGCCTGACCCAGAGCGAAGTGGCTCTGCGCCTGGGCGTCACCCAGCAGACGTACTCGACACTGGAGCGCAACGCCGAAAGCGTTGGCGTGGGCAGGCTGTTGAAGTTGCTGGGCATCCTGGGCGTCGAACTGGTCCTGAGCAAACCCGGCGGCGCCGCCGAGTCGCCGACCGCAGCGCACCGACCTGCCAGGGGCAACAAGCCGGCTTGGTGAACCATCGTGGAACGTCGCGTGACGCCTCGTTCGCTGGGCCTGTGGATGAACGGCGCCTACGTCGGCTCGTGGAGCCTGGGGCCGAACACGCCCGACACCCTGCAGTACGACCCGGACTGGACCCGCTCGAACCAAGGCCGACCGTTGTCGCTGTCGCTGCCCTTCATGCCGGGCAATCTGCCGCACCGCGGTGCTCACGTCAGGGCCTGGTTCGAGAACCTGTTGCCCGACAGCAGGACCATGCGCGAACGCATGGCGCGCCGCTACCGGGCGGGTTCTTCCGACGCCTTCGACCTGCTGTCGCAAGCCGGCCGCGACTGCGCCGGCGCGCTGCAGATCCTGCCGATGGGTGCGACCTCGGTCGGCGTGGCGCCGTTGCAAGCGGAGCCTCTGACCGAGGCCCAGGTGGCCGCCTTGCTGCGCGCCACGACCACGCCACAGGTGCTTGGCCTCGCCGGCGAAGACGCCGACCTGCGCATCTCGATCGCCGGTGCCCAGGAGAAGACGGCGCTGCTGAAGATGGATGGCCGGTGGCATCTGCCGCACGGCGCCACGCCCACCACGCACATCCTGAAGCTGCCGCTCGGCCTGATCGGCGGCATGAAGCTCGACATGCGCGACTCGATCGAGAACGAATGGCTATGCGCCCGGATCCTGGCGGCCTACGGGATGCCAGTGGCCGCTTGCGAGCCGCTGTGCTTCGAAGACCTGAAGGTGCTGGCCGTCGAACGATTCGACCGCGCGTGGTGGACGGCGCCGCAAGGCGACAAGCGCCTCGTACGCCTACCGCAGGAAGACCTATGCCAGGCGAGGGGCGTGCCGCCGGCGGCCAAGTACGAGGCCGACGGCGGACCCGGCATCGACGCCATCTTCCAGGTGCTGGACGGTTCGATGACGCGGGACCAGGACCGCAGGATCTTCTTCCAGGCGCAGGTGCTGTTCTGGATGCTGTGCGCCACCGACGGCCACGCGAAGAACTTCAGCCTTTTCATCCGACCCGGCGGGCGCTATCAGCTCGCACCGCTGTACGACGTGCTGTCGGCCTATCCGGTGCTGGGCGAGGGGCCGTCGAAGATCTCACCGCGCAAGGCCAAGCTGGCCATGGCCGTGCGCACCAGGAACGCCCACTGGAAGGTGAAGGACATCCTCCGCCGCCATTGGCTGGAACTCGGCACGCGACACGGCGTGGTAACGGCCGATGGACGCCCAGCGCAGGCGGTCGTCGACGATCTGGTGGCGCGAACGCCGGCAGTCTTGACCCAAGTGCGCGCGCAGCTGCCACCCGGCTTTCCGGCCAAGTTGGCGAACAGCATCCTGGCCGGCGTCCAACGTGCAGCCGTGCAATTGGCCGCTGTGCAGCGCTGAGCACCGCGTGCTTTCCGGCAAGCGTACCGGGGCTGCCCTCGGGTCCCGACGCCCCCTGTCGTTCAGCAAGGTCAGACGCAACAAGCCGCGCCGGCCTTCCCTCGACGAGCCGCGCGCGCGTCGCAGCGATCTCGTGTCCATCGTGCGCTCCTTGGCGCGTTGCAGCGCGATGCCTTCGTCGAAATGCCCCTGCAACGCCACCGTCTGCGCCAGCAACAGCCAGCCGATGATCGAGCGGTCGTGCCGGCTGCCCAAGTGCTTGTCCATGGCCGGCACCAGCTCGCGCAGTTCGGGCTCGATGGCGGCATCGTCGAACAGGACGAAGCGCGCCCTGGCGAGGTTGTAGCGGTCCATCAGCCGGTCGCCGCTGGCGTAGCCGGCGATGCGCTCGCCGCCCTGCCGGATCTGGCGGAACACTTCGGCGGCCGGCAGCACGTCGCTGGTCTCCATGTAGACGTGGGCGGCGATGGTGGCCACGCGCAGGTCGTCGCGCGAGCCGCCGCCGCTGCGCTGCGCTTTGCGCGCCAGCGCGTCGCGGGCCAGCGTGCGCGCGCTGTCGAAGCGGCCCTGGTGCATGTCGTACCAGGCACGGTTGGCGATCAGCCGCGGCGCCCATTCGTTGTCGGCCCCGAAGGCGCGTTCGGCCTCGGCCTGGGTGCGCAGCGCGGCGGCGCGGGCGGCGTCGAAATCCGCCAGCTCCTCGAACGCCTCCATGCGGATGAACAAGGCCTCGACATGGCGCCGCGTGCCGCGTTCGCCGTTCGCCTCGTACAGCGCCACCGCCTGTTCGAGGTGCGGCCGCGCCGGCTCGATGGCGCCCAGCGCCACGTCGATGGCGCCCACGTTGTGGTGCAACGGCGCGCGCACGACGGCGTCGCTGCCGAACCGGGTGTCGATCTGCCGCGCGCTCTGGTTGCATCGCCTGCAGCACCTGCAGCAAGAGCCGCAGGCGCGCCGCAACGCCCAGCGAATGCGCCGCCGCATGGGCGGTGATCGGCTCGCCCTGCACGTATTCGAGCGCCAGCCAGGGCTGGTCGCCGTCGACGCCGGCGTCCAGCACCGAGGCGATGTGCGGGTGCGTCAGCGTGCCGAGGAAGTCCCCGGTCTCGATGGCGCCGCGTTCGTCCAGCAGGCGGCGCAGTTCGCCCGCCAGCGGGCCTAGCGACGGCGCCAGCGCCGCCCACCACGCGGCGCGCGCGGCGGGCGGCAGCGCGAGCGCCTCGTCGAGATGGCGCAGCAGCACGGACCAGTCGTCGCGGGCCAGCGGCATGGTGAGGTCGGGGGGCAGTGGTCGGGGGCTGACGGGCTCAAGGGCGCGCGGTCATACCGGCATACGCACCGGGCGCGCACGATCCGCCATCAGCCGCGGCGCAGGCTCGCGTAAAGAAAGCTGCGCGCCTTCTCCCAGTCGCGCTCGACGGTGCGTTTGCCGACGCCCAGCGCCTGCGCGATCTCGTCCATCTCCAGGCCGACGAAGTAGCGCATCTCGACCACCCGCACCAGGCGCTCGTCGATCGCCGCCAGTTCACCGAGCGCCTCGTGCACCTGCAGCACGTCGTCGCTGGTCGCCGGTTGGGCGTCTGCGGCCTGGGTGTCGAAGGTCACCATCAACTGGTCGCCGCCCCGCCGCTCGGCGCGACTCTCGCGCACCAGGTCCACCACCACCGAGCGCATCACGCGCGCCGCATAGGCCAGGAAGTGCGAGCGGTCTTCGACGCGCAGCTGCTGCAGCTTCACCAGACGTAGATAGGACTCGTGCACCAGCGAGGTGGTGTCCAGCAGCGTGGGGCCCCGGCCGCCGCGCAGCCGGGCATGGGCGATCTGCCGCAGGTCGGCGTAGAGCAATTCGTAGAGCCGGTCGACCGCGCCATCGACCCCCTGGTTGGCAGACGCGATCAGCAGCGTGATGCCGGCGCTCACCAGCCGTCCTTGGTGCCGGGCAGATGCGGGCACGGGGAGAGCGGTGCGGCGGCGCTCATGCAAATGATTATGTCAGTCGGGCCTGCGGCCCTGGGGTAGCGGCCCGGGCATCGAAGGGCGCGCGCCAGAAACGACGAAGCCCGCTCGGGGCGGGCTTCGCGAGTGCTTGTCGGCACTCAGTTATTTTGGTTGCGGGGGCAAGATTTGAACTTGCGACCTTTGGGTTATGAGCCCCATGAGGCACAACGATATCACATGGGATAGATCGGCAAAAATCGTTGTCAATCAACGTTTTACCGCTACCTTTGCGGATCGACCTGGTCGCAGTTTTCGCCTCTTCTCGCCGCTTGACGCCGGACGAGCCTCGGAAGGCGCCGCTCGCAGAGTGTTCGCCGGATGACAGTTGGGCCAACGCTGGAGGTTGCACGACGGAGCTTCCCACCAACGCGCGCCTGACGATGGTGCAGGCGCTGGCAGCAAGCTCGCGGGCAACCCTGCCGCCAGCACGCCGATGGCGCGCCCGAGCGCTCGAGCAAGACTCGCGATCGCCACCCAAAGCACCCTGCAAGTGGCGGCGGTGCCGACCTACTGTGCGCGCGCCAGACGTGCAGCGAGTTCGTCGTGCTGGAGCTTGAACTTGTCTGCGTTCTTCCTCAACTTCACCAGGTTGTGAAGCTTCCACTGCAGCGCCGGCAGCTCTGCGATGTGTGCATAACGCAGCAACTGCCATTCCGGCTCAGCGCGTACCAATGACAACAGGAACTGGCGGTGCCGAGGCTGCAGGGCGCGCGGCAGCTCGTGCGTCAAGCGTTGGCGCGTCGCCACCAGACCGCCGAGGTCGATGGGGGCCGACGTCATCCCGACGAACTCGCTTTCGAACACCGGTTCGAGCGGCTTCTCGGTCGGGAACAGCACCTCATGCGTGGGCCGGTTGTGGCCAGCCAGGTAGACCACGAAGCAATCCAGAAGGTCCTCGCTCCACCCGCCGCTGGCCAACATCAGTTGCACGTCGAAGAGATCTCGCGGGTGCTGTCGATCGAGCGCAGCGACCAGCTTCCCGGCGTAGAGCTCTGGCACGGCCAAGATGGGTACTTCGACATTGGCCGAGAACATCTGCTGCGCCGCTGGCGTCAATGCTCGTCGCTCCGGCGGCAACACCGTGCCGCGGAAAACGGAGTTCACCTCGACCTTGACCTCCGCGACTCCGTCGCTCACGAACAGCTTGGCCTCGGTTCCATCCTTGGACCTGCGAAGGACGGCAGAGACCCCCAAGGCCTCGACCCGCGCCTGGGCCGCTGCCAGTTCAGCGCTGATGGCGTTTAACGCTTCCTGGCGCGGCAGCCCATGCGGGACGAAGACGACGTCGATGTCCACGGACAACCGAGGCATGTCCTGCACGAAGAGGTTCAGGGCCGTGCCGCCCTTCATCGCGAACGCGGCCGTGTCGAAGACCGCCGGGGCCACGGCCAGCAGCAGTTGCACGGTGCGGACATAGTCGACGTTCATGAAGGCCGCTTCAGGTTGAGACGTTCGCCGGTCTTCGTGGCCGACACCCAGCGACGGCCTCCACCGAGGCGTTCGCTGTGGCGACGCGCCAGCCCCGCCCATGGAAGGTCCAGATCGTCAGCGAAGGAGTGAGCCAGCCTGGCCACCTTGATCCGCTTGAGATGGGCCAGCAAAGTGTCCAGCACGTCCATGCGCAAGGATCGCGCGCCCTCCACGAGATGGCGCGCCTCTTCGATGCCCTGGCTCCTGCCGACTTCGCTTAGCAGTTCCAGCGTGGCGCGCTCTGGCACCGATACGAGGACGTCGGAACGCCCCCCCGGCAAAGGCGCGAGCCCCAAGCCCGGGGGAAGCGAGTCGTCGAAAAGGTGGGTGGCCTGATACGTGGCGGAGAGCGCGGTCGTGAGCCAGGCTGGGAGCCTAGTCGGCGCGTCTCCCCAGAGGACCAGCCGCTCTTTGAACGCGAGGTTGTGGCGAACACCGCGCCAGCCGAGAGCCGTCTTGCCGGCGACATGCAGTCCGGGGACTTGCGTTCCGAGCCATGCCAGGGCGGCGTCGCGGTTCAGCTCGTCCCCGGGCAGCAGGTAGACGCCCCGGCCAAGCCGACGCAGCCAGCCGCTCTCCGCCAGCCTGCCAACTTGCTTGGCAGTGAGGCCCCGGTCCCGCAGCAGCTGCGTTGAGAGCGGCGTGCCTCTTGGTAGCGAGGACAGGGCCTCTCGGAATAGAACGCTTGGTGTAGATCCCATGAGGCGGCCATTATTCGCTTTTTTTTATGCGGCGAGGCATTTCGGGATTCTGGCGGCCTGCCTCCACGCATAAAGCGATCAGTTCCCGTCAGAAGAGAAGTTCAGCGACTTTTCTATGTAGGTCGCTACCAAGAACAGGGACTCAGGCAAGAGGCAGCGCACCGGAATGGGCGCCAACACGAGCCGTCCCGAGCGGCGAGGCTGCCGGCCCGAATGGGCTGCCAGGACGACAAAAACAGCGCCTTCAGGCACCCAGAAGGTTTCATGTCCGACGCACGGAATCACATTGGTTGATCGGACAAAAATGAACTTAAGTTGTTGATTCAAAACAACTTTTTTGATGACATCGACACGAAAGCGGCCTGAAATCTACGCGCAGGCGGTAGGCTGGCTATGCAGTCAACACAGGTCAATGCGAAAGGATTCAGGCGACATGCAGCAAGATTTCAACGATGGCGATCCGGCCAACGCGCCGCCTTCCGAGGCGCAGGGTGTCGCATCGACCCCAGAGAGGCTCGGCGCAGGCGCGAACCCGCCGGTCGAGGCGAGCCAACCTCTCCCCGATGTGGCATCGACGGAGCGAGCATCCCACCGCGCGCCGGACAAGCTGGTCGCAACCGATGCTCGCTCAGATGCGTCGGCACCCAGGCGAACGAGTTTCTTCGACCACGACATCGAAGTCCGGAAGGTGCGGCTGGATGAGATCGACGGCGTGGACGAGGACATCACGCAGTTCCTGCGCGAGAACGATGTGCTCATCGACGTGTCGATGCAAAGCGATCGCTGGTCGCAACCCGTGACCCGGATCGCCATTCAGTGCCTTCACCTGCCGCTTTGGTACCGACGTGGACGCCTGGTGCATTTGGGCAGCGGCAAGGCATTGACGCTGGCAAGGCGACTGGCGCACCACGACGACCTACTTCCGGCAAGCATCGTCCAAGCGAAGACGCTCAGCCTGCAACAGAAACTGACCTACATCGCCTACGAGCTTGAGTTTCTGCCCGCCGTTCACCGGCCCGGCAATGGCTACCCCGCCGCCGCGGTGGCCCTTTGGCAGGCCCTGGAGCGGGCGGGCGTAGCGCCCCTCAAGCGTCCTGGGCTCAGGGACTTCGCGTCGGCAACCGGCATCAGCGTGTCGGCTCTGAAATCATATTGGAAGCCAGGAGCCGCCTGATGGCGCGGCCGCGCATGCCGAGAAGCACCGCGCCAGAGACCAGCGAGCGCGAGGACACGACCGCGCCAGCGCGGTCGGCAACCTTCACCCAGGTATTGCTTCGGGCCGAAGAGGCCGGTATCGACCGCAATGCTCTGAGCCGGCTGTTTTGGCTGATGAACGCGCATCCGCGCCTCCTCGGCCACCAGCGATGCCTGCAAAACCTGCTGCGCCTGATGTCGACACCCGAGTTCACAGATGGCATCAACGAATGGGCCGACCCGTGGACCGCCGACATCCCGGCCTGGACATCTGCCGCGACGTGGGCGACCAAGCTGGCCGGCAAGGTGGCCGCTGAAATGGCGGACTTCGTTCGCCAGCCTCGCAACGAGCACCACCAGATCCTGATGCGCCACGGCATCAACCGACACCCTCTGGTCGGCGCGCTATGGATCCGTCATCACAGCGACCCGGATCCGTCGCAGCCCACCGCCACCCTGGCGGCGCCAGGCAGGATGTTCCGGCTGCTGCAGTGGCACCTTTTCTGCAGTCAAGCAGAGGCCAGGCACAGCCACAGCACACTCGAGCAGTACCTCCAGTACGACCGCCCTGGCGAATGGCCTGCGTGGCCCCGCCCAGCCGCGGCCGTCGGCCTGGCACTGCGACAGCTGAGCTACTCCCCCTGGGAACCGCTACTCGCAGACCTTCCATACGAGACTCGCCTGGACGACTTCGCCAATGAATTGGTCGATAGAAAAGACCGGCTCCTACTGAAGCACGAGGATGGCGAGGCTAGGCAGCGGCTCGTTGCGCTGATCAGCTACTTCGATGACTTCAAGCGCTACTTCGATGGCCAGCCCGCAAAGCGCCGACGCAAAGGTGGCGGGGGGTCCGGTGGCGGCCGAAGAGGAATTCCCGGCTTCATCCACTTCACGGCAAGCCCGAACGTTTTGTTCGAGCCGCCCGAGCCCGACACCGGCGATGAGGATGTCCCGAGCCGCACCGTCACGCGCGCCTACATCCACAGTGACGGCCTGACGCCGCAGAAAGTCGCTGAGCTCGAAGCGCTGGGCATTGCTCCGAGCGAAGACCTGAGGCCGGTCATGGACCTCTTCCCAATAGAGGACCGACCGGGTGGGATTCACGGCTTGTGGACCATGCGCCAGGCCGCCGAAGCAGCATCGCAGAGGGACTACTGGGACAAGACCCAGCTTACGCCCCTCGAGGTGGCAGCGCTGCTCGATGCGGTGGATGCCCCCAAGCCGGACCAGACCGAGCAAGGCGCCAACGCGCTCGACGAGGCAGCGCGCCTGATCCTCAAGTGCATGCTGGTTCTTGGTTGCGAGCAGGAGGATGCGCGGACGATTCGCACGACGCTGTCGTCGGCACTTGACGCCGTTGTCGCGGGCGACGAAGGCCTTGCAACGCGTGTCGCGCTGGTCGACGGCGACTCCGGGATGAGTACGGGTTTTGCTGTGCCTGCGATCGGGCCGCGGTACACGTCCGAGCCACCCGCCACCTACAGCCAGCGCGCAAACGCCACGGTGCGTCATGTCGCGCTGCCCGATGTTGCCGGACTGGGCGCAGCACTCTTGATTCATCAACGTAGCAGTGGCGGCGAGATCGGCGGCCCAGTCTTCCAAGAATCGTCCGAAAGGATTGCCGCCAAGATCAACCAGCTGCTCGAGGTTGCCAATCGAGCGCTCGACGCGCAATCGAGGGCCAGGCTGACGACGATCAAAGTCTCACGCAAGCTGCCAGCCCTGCTGTCGCGGGCCGGTGTCGACGAAGTTGGCGTGGCCATCATCTGCGGTGACCTTCGCTACGAACGCCAAGCCCGCCTGCACTACACGCAACATCGGACCGACCACCTCGCCAAGGCCTACGCCAAGGCAGTCCGGCGACTGTTCGCGGAGGCGGGGCGCCCGACTGCAACCGCTGGGCAGACCAATTCGCCCGCGGACAAGGCAATGGTCGGGGCACGCCTTGTCGTGAGGCATGAGGAACTGCGTGACTTCATCGGGGCCCTGCACGCCGAGCTGCGAAAGGATCCGGCCATGACGCGCAGCGCGAGACACCGCTATCACCGGGCTTTCCTGCTGTACCTGCTCTTGATGCAGGGCCTGCTGACAGGGGTGCGTCCTTCCAGTCAGCCGGACCGGCTGCTGGGGGAAGTGCTCGCCGATGGCGGGTCAACGACTACCGACCGCATCGTTGTCAGCGTCGTCGAGAAGGACGACCAGTACGAAGCACGCGCGCGCCCGGTGGCCATTCCTTCCCGGCTGCAGCGCCAGTTCGCAAATGGCGTCGCCCACGCAAGATCGACATGGCGGTGGCAGCCAGCCGACCTGTCCATCCCGCCGACCACCACAGCACGGCAGATCCTCATGGATTGGGCAGACGACCGCGCAAAGCCGAGGGCCCAGCTCGTCGACGGGGAGTGGCTCGCTCGCCAGCTTGCCCACTTCGGACTACCAGCGGCGGCCAATTTTACGCGCGCATACATGAGGACTTGGCTGCTGGCCGACGGATGCCCAGAGCAGGTGATCGATGCGTTCCTCGGGCATGCCGCCATGGGGCAGAGCCCAACATCCATGCACGGTACCTTTGACTTCGAATACCACCTGCAGGAGATCGAAGTTCGCCTGGACCGGATGGCCAATGAGCTCGGGCTTCAACCGGTCCCTTCAAGACTGGCGAACCCAGGGGCCGACGCTTCGAACCCCACTTCGCAGGGTGCCTGACATTGCGATCGCCCGAGGAACTCGCAGCTGCAGTTGATCGATCCTGGCAGGAAGTCTTGAATCGGAGCACCGAAGCGGACAAGAAGGCAATCCCTGTCCTGCGAGGCTGGCTTGCCATCCAGCCAAACGCCCACGCCGCCATGCTATCCGGCCGCGCACACGCGGGCACCACGGACGAAGTCAGTGCGCGGGAGCTGGAGGCTCTGTTGCTTGGCCGCGTTGCCAGCAATGAGATCAGTCGGACGACCGCAGCACAGTACCTGTACCTGATGCATCGTGTCGGCAAGCGCCTTCGCAAGCTACAGCTCACCTTGGCGCCGACCTGGGTGTCCGCCCTCCTTCGGCCGCCGCCGAGTCCGTTTCCGCGCGAGACGGCTCGCAGTGCAGCCAAGGTTGAGATCTGGCGCAAGGCCTTGAACGACATACTCGAGGATGCGTTGCCAAAGGATGCGCCACGCCTCTGGGCCTTGACGGTTCTCTCGGCGGTTTGCAACGGAGCGCTTCTTGATCAAGGCAAATTGATTCGCCTGAGATTGATGATCGAGAGGGAGTGCATGTGCCTCGAAGGCGTATTGGGCGCAGGCCACGCGTTCGTGGACTTCTTGATGCCATACAGGGGCCTCGGCAATCATCACCTGCAGCGCTGGTGGTGCGATCCGGTGACCGAGCTCTTGCTGCAACGGTTTCCTTCGGAAGGGCCAGTCTGCAGCTTCCAGGAAACAATGGAGTTGGTGCGGGAGCTGCTCACAGGCACCGGCGTGGCGGAGGAATGGCTGCCGACCAAGATGACGGATCTCCTGAAGTCGGCGTCGACTTGGTGGGCGCTTCGCTGTGCGCCGGTTGATCTTCATGTGATGAGCCGTACGTTCGCCTCGCACAGCCTGACCGCGAGGTGCTGGGCGCGCTTGCTCGGCAAGCCGCCCAGGCGAGAGCCTGGCGCCCTCGCTAACCCAGGCCGCGGCTCGACGACTGCGCCGCCCGCCGAGATGGACGCCGAGAACGAGATGTGGCTCGCGGCCATGTCCGAGCACGAATGGCTTGAAGAGGTACGTATCGCGCTGACGACGAAGGACCTGGACGAGGTGCGTGAATGGGCAAAGGCCCTCGAGCGAGATACGCCGACCAGCGACTACCGGTATGTCTATGTCGGTTGGCTATCCGCGGCGCTCGCCGTACCACCTCGAAACAAGAAGATCGGCATCGGGCTCAAGGCACTTGCCGCCCCATTCCTGCTGGCAGCACCGCGGCTCCTGAACTACTTTGGTGCCGAGGATCCGCGCGAGCTCGAACTCAGCGAGCTCGACGAGACCTACAGGGTGATCCTCGACGCCTGCGAACCCGGGGATCCTGTCGAGCGCATTGCGCGCGGCCTGAGACTGTTCCATGACCATCTGGTTCGCGCCCACAAGACAAAGGCTTTGCCTGACCCCCGTGCCACCTTCGGCGAAGGCGGGGCCCTGATGCCTGTCGACGCCACTCTGATTTCAGTCGACGAGTATCTCGGCAGTCTTGATTGGCTCGAGCAGCAGCTGCAACTTGGTGCCGACGCGGCCGAGACGCACATCGGCCAGGTGGTTCTGATATTGACGTTCCGTTGCGGCCTCCGGCGCGGGGAAGTGTTCGGCTTGCGCCTGTGCGACATACATGATCAGGCTGGCATCTACCTACATGTCCGACGGTACCCCGGGCACCGTCTCAAGACTCCGAACGCGACTCGGACCATTCGCATCGATGCGCTGCTGACTGCGAGGGAACGCGCAATCCTTCTGGGATGGATCGACAAGCGAATCTCTGAAGCGAGTGCAGACCTCAGTACCGACGGTAGGCAGGCGCGCCTGCTGGCGCGACACGGCTCACCGCGAGATGCAGCTTCGATCGACGGCACGGTACGCAGGGTGATGCAGGCAGTGCATGCGGTGACTCGCGAGCCGAGGCTGGTGCTACACCATCTGCGGCACTCATGTGCAAGTTGGCTATGGTTGAAGCTCAGGGCGCCTGACTACCCACATTTGTCAAGCTACCTGTCCTCCATGCCGGCTCTTTGTCGGGAGTTGCGTCAGACTCGACGCCTGAGGATTCAGCTCTGCGGCGCCATCCGGGGCCCCGTACGCAGCTACAGCAACGTCGTCTCCCGCCTCCTCGGGCACGGGATACCGGTCACTAGTCTTGAGCACTACATCCATGTGGCGGACCTGTTCCTTGCGGCCACAACATTGCGGGCTGCGGCACGTACGCCTATTGCGGTCTGGCAATCGCTGACGGGTGCAAGTCGCTCGGTCGTCTATGCGTGGCTCAGGTCGGGTCCGCACGGAGTCGTCCAAGGACATCGCGCTCGCGTTGAACGCGCGCACGGAAGTTCCGCGACGCGGCCCGAGGCCGGCAGTCCGGAACCGACGCCTTGGCGAAAGCGTGTCGCGGCGCCGCCGTTGCGCTTCAACAAGGGCGGCGGCATGGGCACGGTCAGTCGGGTGCTCCATCTTTACAACCGCGTCGGTGATTGCGCTACGCGCGCCGTTCGAGTAGCCACCGTTGCACAACAGTGTTCGTTGAACGAGAGGACCGTCGAGCTGTGGCTCGATGCGGCTCGGGCAAACGCCTCCGCGTTCGGCATGAACGCGCCTGCCGTTGCGTGCGGCGAGGCATTCCACCCTGTGCCCGCCCCAGATGTGGAACTGCATCGCGCGACCGTGCATGCACTCAATGATCTGGCGGAGCGCTTCGACAGGGCCGCTGACGCACATCCAGAGCTCCTGAGCGAAGCGCTCGAGATCGCCGCGTCTCGCTTCAACCTGCGCCGACACGACGTGTGCTTCCGCGGCCAGCGCGATGAGGTTGCAGTCCGCAAGTTTCTGAAGCTGCTGGACGTGGCTGGGCTTGTGCCCGACCGGTGTCGGCTGACTGTCAGGCGGCTGGATGCAACAGACACCAGACTGCCCCACTGGTTTCGATCGGCCCGTGCACACGGCATGCCAGTCAAACGCGTGCCGCCGCCGGGAACTTCCCGCAGTCAGGCACGGGCGTACGCCCGTTGGGTAGGTGTGCAGCTTTGTGGCCCCGATCGTGGTCCCGAGGGCCACGCGTGGCGCATTGGTCTGTTCCTCGCCCGCGTTGCCTACACTCTTCCGTGAGGGAATTCGACGGCACGCTTTGCAGCGAAAACAGACTGCTACGCGAAGTTGCTGGGCATCATGCCAGTCACACAGGCCGGCGAAAACTGCAGCAGCGTCTACGCCTCTTTGGCTGCCCTTGGACCTTCGCAACTCCAAGTTGGCACTACTTGCAGACGCCGATCGACGAGCGGTGTAGCCGAGCCGCCAAGGTTGAGAGCCATGCAAAGTGGCGGGGCATCGTGCCGGTAACAGCAGAGCGGAAGGCGTGTGGGAGCGTTTGTGGTTCGAAATCGTTCAACGGCCGGTGCGCGGTGCGCGTGGGTGCTGCCTTTCACCTTTCGAGAGCCGGCCTCCGAATGACTCAATACCTGCGTTCAATGGTCACGCGCGCACCCCTTACCCGCTGAGCGCGCCGCTGCCGTGTCGGGCTACAGCGGCCCGAAGAAACGCATCTAGCGCTTCCGTGGAGCGTCGCTGACCGGCGGCCGGTGCATGCTCACGAGCCTCTTCCATTTCGCGCAGGATGAAAGCGTGGATGCCCTCCCACCTGGCGCTCGCCGCAGCCTCCCCGGCACGCATCTTCACCTTGAGCAGCCTGTTGATTTCGGCCACCAGCGCACCGTCGTCGATGGTGGCCCGCGCCAGTTCAGCGAAGCGCATGGGCGGCGCACCCCGCCCCGCGCGAATCCAGCGCGCGGCCAGCAACGGCCGCAGCACGTACAGGTACTTCTTGTACCGCACGGTCTCGCCAAGCAGGTGCTCTCGCAGATTCTTCTTGGCCATCGACACGTAGTGGTGGTAGGCCCGATCGAGCGACAGGTGCTGCTCGGCCAGCGCACGCAAACGTGGCGCGAGATCGTCGTCCTGCATGTAGACGATAGGCGAGCGCAGCCACTCGAGCAGCACGGGGTTGGAGCTGTGCAGCAGCTTCAGCGCCTTGCGAAGGTCCCAGCCGTTCACGTCCAGGTCGCCGCTGATGGGCTGCTCGATCACATCGCGGCCCGGCTCGACGGTCAAGTACCACTCCAGCCTGCTCACGTAGACGAAACGCACGTCGTAGTCGCTATCGGGTGAAGCGAAGCCCCACCCTCGGCTGCCAGACTCGCACGCGAACAAGACCTTGACCTGATACCGCGCCTCGATGTCGTGCAGGCACTGCAAGATCGTGGCGCGCATCTCGTCGCTGACGGGATGCTCGCTGAGGATGTGGTGGTTCATTGCTCAGATTCTCGCGGCAAGCGACACGCGCCAAAGCGAAGGGCCGCTTTCGGCGACTTCGAACCGAACCGGCAGAAAAGCTTCGATGACTCCGATGTTGGTGGTGGCGTGGTCCGTCATCTCGGTGCACGTGAACGACGCCGGCTTCTTCGTACCCACGACCGCCAGCGCCAACGGCAATATCCACTGGTCGGCCAGGTGCGGCCCGAGCGCCCCAGTTCCACGCTGAAGGGCCAGCACTTCCTTGGACAGTGAAGCCGCCACCGCCTCGCTGCTGACGCCCTTCTCACCGAAGGCCGTGACCAACTCGGTCACATGCTCGTGAACCAGCGTGGCCATCAAGGCATTGCCCGGCCCTTCATTTTGGCGAACGGCGGGCGTGATCAGTTGCTCCGGCGTCCAGCCCAGCAGGCGGCCGACGGCCTCGAGTTCGCGGCTCGCAACCCGGCTGGGCAACCCCGGCGCCAGGCATTCTGCATAGGCACCGCGCAGAGCGCCGCGTTCGATCAGATCGACTGGAGCCAGACCCCCGGCGGCTGGCGTGATCAGGGCGCCGAACTCGCCGCCCCCCGCCGGGTAGAAGCCCATGCGTCGCAGTTCCAGCGCAAGTCCGACGCCAAGCCGGTTGAGCAGCGGAGCGAAGCATCGCTCCAGGAAGTGGAAAGGCGGCGCCATCGGGTTGTGCGTGCCGCCGCCGAGCATCACACGGCTGGCGGACTGCGCCATCATCAGTGGTGGCAGGATCGTCTGCAGCACCAGCGAGCAACTGCCCGCCGTGCCGACATGGAAGCTGTAGTCGCCAGGGCGGACTGTGCCCGGCTCGAACACCAGTTCCTGCGATCCCAGCTCCGCACCGGCAGCCTTGGCGCCGCTGATCGCCACCGCCGCGTTCACGCAAGCCAGATGCTGCCGCATCAAGCCCGGCTTGGGCCGGCGCGCGCGGATGCGGCGGATCGTCATTGGCTGGCCCGTGCAAAGCGACAGCGCGAGAGCGGAGCGCAGGATCTGGCCGCCACCTTCACCGGCGGCGCCGTCGAGCTCGATCATCGTGTTTCTCCCTTGTTCGTTCTTGTTCGTTCTTGATGGTGGGCTGACAGGAAGACACCGGCCTGGCGGCCGGCGCCCTTGCTCAGCCCTTCACGCACACCACCTGCTTGAGTGTGTGAACGACCTCGACCAGGTCCCTTTGGGCTTCCATCACGGCGTCGATGTCCTTGTAGGCCATCGGGATCTCGTCGATCACGTCGGCGTCCTTGCGGCACTCGACACCTTCGGTCGCCTTGATCTGATCGTCTACCGTAAAGAGCTTCTTCGCCTTGGTGCGGCTCATCACTCGGCCGGCACCGTGGCTGCAGCTGTCGAAGCTCTCGGCATTGCCCAGACCACGCACGATGTAGCTGCGCGCACCCATGCTGCCGGGGATGATGCCCAGCTCGCCGCGCTTGGCGCTCACCGCACCCTTGCGGGTAACGAAGACGTCTTCGCCGAAGTGGCGCTCCTGCTGCACGTAGTTGTGGTGACAGTTCACCGCCTCCACGTGCGTCGCGAAGGGCTTGTGCAGGCACAAGCGCACGGTGGCGATCAGGTTGGTCATCATCACCTCGCGGTTCCTCGCCGCAAAGCGCTGCGCCCAGCCCACGCCGCGCACGTAGTCGCCGAAGTACTGCGCGCCTTCCTCGAAGTAGGCCAGGTCCTTGTCGGGCAGATTGCGCTGGTTCGCTTCGGCGTCCTTCTTGGCCAGTTCGATGAAGTGCGTACCGATCGCATTGCCGACGCCGCGCGAGCCCGAGTGCAGCATGAACCACACGAAGCCATCCTGGTCCAGGCAGACTTCGATGAAGTGGTTGCCCGTGCCCAGCGTTCCCAGGTGCTTGCGGTTGTTGGTGTTCTTCAGGCGCGGGTGCAGTTCGCACAGTGCGTCGAACTCGTCCACCAGACCGGCCCAGACTTGGTCCACCGTCTCGGGCGGGTTTTCCCAGGCGCCCGGGTCGCGACCGCGCGAGCGAGGGCCTCCCCCATGCGGCACGGCGCGTTCAATCGCCGAGCGGAGCGGCCCCAGGTTGTCGGGCAGGTCGTTCGCGTGCAGCGTGGTCTTGCAGGCCATCATGCCGCAGCCGATGTCCACGCCCACCGCCGCCGGGATGATGGCCTTGAGCGTCGGGATCACTGAACCCACGGTCGCACCGATGCCCAGATGGACATCGGGCATCGCCGCGATGTGCTTGAAGACGATGGGCAGCTTGGCCGCATTGGCCAGTTGCTGCTTGGCCTCGTCCTCTACCGGCACGCCACGCGTCCACATCTTGATGGGCACGCCGCCTTCGGGCTGTTCGATGTTGTAGTTGGCTTCCATGCTGATCTCGTTCAGTTGAAAGGGTCGGTGACCAGGACTGATGAAACGAATACTCCGCCATCCATTGCTGGACCGGGATTTGAACCCGGGCGCCCCACCACCGCGGTTGCCCGTCGGCCGGAGGGACCCGCAGCCTCGTTCATCAACGCAGGCGGCGTGCGTCTACCTGTAGTTCCATCGGCATTCACCGACAAACCGGAAAGAGGTGGCTGTCGCATGGCGACAAGGGTTGGTGAAACGTCGTGCTCTACCGGACTGAGCTACGGTCCCCCTGTGTGGGACCGGCGGGATTCGAACCCGCGACCACGAGATTAAGAGTCTGTAGTTCCACCTGCATTCGCCATGCGACAACCAAAAACAAACGCGACTAGACTTGGCAAGACATTGCCTGACTCCAACCTCCCGGAGCTGGGGATTCGAACCCCACGGCACACCATGTAGTCCTGCACGGCATTCGCGTCAAACTTGAAATCTACAAAGTGCCCCCGCGTGGCGACAAACAGTTGGTGAGACACGAACATCTGGATATGTAGTCCCACCGGCATTCGCCACGCGACGACAGTCAATACTTGGGCGGTCGGTGCCGCAGACGACGAGAGTCACAAGAGTGGCCTACGAGGTTTCCGTTGCGGGCTTGCGGGCCCGCGCGGCCGGTTGGTGCTGTACTCCTGTGGGCATTCGCCTGCGACACCTTCCTACTTCTATCTGCTCTTTACTGCTGGGCGAGCGAGGTCTTCTCAATCTCGCCCACCCAGTGCTCGGCACCGGTCTTGCCTTTGGCAAACAGCGCCATCATCGTGAACACCGCGTCGGAGAAGCCGCCGACATTCATGATGTCTCGGCGCTCCGCGGCTTGCGTGGTGGCGTACGGCTGGATGTCGATGCACACCAGTCGCGCTTGCGGGCAGCGCTGCTTCAGCACTTCCCATTCACGCATGGTCTGCGTCGCGCCACGCCGGCTTGCGTCAACCCACGACTCGTTGTCCGAGACGAGGATCACCACATCCACCGCCGCCCGCTCGCGGTTCAGCATCGCCAGCGGCGCGCTGCAGTTGGTGCCACCGCCACCGATGGCCGCCAACGCCTGCGCGTTGGTCATCACCGAGTCGCGTGCGTTCAACGACAGCTTCACCACGTCCTGCTCGAACGGCAACACACGAGCCCGAGGGTTCTTGCGCAGTACCGCCGCCGCCACCAGGGCAGCCACGTCGATGCAACGCACACTCGACGTCGCCGAGCCGCGCTGACCGGTCACCGCCGAGCTCATCGAACCCGACACGTCCGGGCACACGACCACTTGACCGTCGAACGCCGGCACGTTGTTCAGCGAAGCCTCCAGGGCATCCTGCAACGCATCGCGAACGACCACCGGCACGGCGTCACCGGTCGCCTTGTAGGCGGCCAGCAGTTGGTACGGGAACGCACGCGCCTGCGCCACGGCCTTCGGGTCACACAGCTTTGCCGCGATCACCTCGTCCATGCCGTCGATCGCGAACACGCCGTGCCGTGCGAAGGTGTTCAGGTTCTGACGCACCATCTGCCACGAGCCGGCACGAGCGATCTGCGCCCACTGCGCCGGCTGCAGTTCCAGCGCGGTCAGCATCTGGAACGGCACGTCCGGCACTTCGGCCCCTTCGCCAAACGATTCACCCTGCGCCGCCGCGCGCTTGAAGTGCTCGAAGGCCTGCGTGATCGGCGGCAGCGCGGCTTCGTCGTGCGACTTGCCGATCAACCACGCGAACCACGCCGCGCGCCAGGCCTCCGCCGGCTTCGGGTGAACCATCTTCACCACGTCGGCAAGCGACGGCGTGTTGCCCACTGCAGCGTTCAGCAGTTGCTTCTCGCTTGCGGTCAACAGCCACTGCTGTACGAGCTTCTTCGGGCGCGAACCCATCGACTTGCGACCCAGGGCACCGCTACGCAGCATCTGCACGAACGCACGCAGCGTCTTGCCGTTGTTCACCACGCGGCTGAACACCTGGCCCAGCAGCGCCACATCGCGCACGGCGAGCAGCGCCGCCAGCAGCACCGGCATGTCCTTCATGTGACCGGCTTGGCGGGCGTACACGGCCGTCTGCGCCACGAACACCGGGTCGACCTTTGCAGCCAGCGCGGTCACGGCGTCCAGTTGCGCATCGGCATCGACATAGAAGGTCTGGTTCAGGCAACCGGTGGCCGCCAGCTGCGCCAGCTGATGCTTGGCGCTCAGCGCATACGCCGGAGCCTGCTCGTGGTTCGACGCCGTGGCCTGCGGCAGCAGCGCGCCCTTGAGGGTCTTGAAGAGTTGCGTCTTGACCATGGAAGTTCTCCTTTGCATTCAACTTGTCTGTGCCCTTTCCCTTGCACGGCGTGTGCCAGGCATCGGCATGTGCGAACCAGACCTACCTAACCTGCTGATTTGTCGAGTATTTTTCCCCACAGAGGGACCGACCGAACCTGGACGCTCGAGCGCCGCAGGCACTAGAAATTAGCGACACAGCTAGTCATATATCCTGGTAGCTATGAGCAAGAAGACCGTTGTCGTAGGCTTCCTGGGCAGCCAACTCGATGCCGGGCAAGGTGCCGGCCGATGGGAGAAGTGGCGCCCGACCGTCTCTCTGGTGCAGCACCAGGACACGCTGGTTCACCGACTCGAACTGCTACATGTCCCCAAGCACGAGGCTTTGGCCAAAGCCGTGCAGCGCGACATCGCGGCCGTTTCGCCTGAGACCGAAGTTCGCCTGATGTCGATGGACATCGCCGATCCCTGGGATTTCGGCGAGGTCTATGGCGCGCTCTACGACTGGGTCCGTCGCTACCCGTTCGACAGCGACCGGGAGCAGTATTGGGCCCACATCACCACCGGCACACATGTAGCGCAGATCTGCTTGTTCCTGCTGGTGGAGTCACGCTTCTTGCCGGGCGTGCTGCTGCAGACCGCGCCGCCGAAGAAGCAGATCCGCAACGACCCAGGCAGCTTCGCGCTCATCGACCTGGATCTATCGCGCTACGACGCGCTGGCCCAGCGATTCGAGCAGGAGCAGCGCGATGCACTGGCATTCCTCAAGAGCGGCATCGCCACGCGCAACAAGGGATTCAACGCGCTGATCGAGGAGATCGAGCGCGTGGCGATCCGGTCGCGCGCACCGATCCTGCTGACCGGACCCACCGGCGCCGGCAAGTCACACCTGGCCCGACGCATGTTCGAGTTGAAGAAGTCCCGCCACCAGGTCAGCGGCGAGTTCGTTGAAGTCAACTGCGCCACGCTGCGAGGCGACGGCGCCGCATCGACATTGTTCGGTCACAAGAAGGGCTCGTTTACTGGCGCAGCCGCCGATCGCGCCGGGCTGCTTCGCGCGGCCCATGACGGGGTGCTGTTCCTCGACGAGATCGGCGAACTCGGCGCCGACGAGCAAGCCATGTTGCTCAAGGCCGTGGAAGAGAAGCGCTTCTTCCCGATGGGCAGCGATCGCGAAGTCTCGAGCGACTTCCAACTGATAGCCGGCACCAACCGCGATCTGCGCGTGGACGTGGCACAGGGCCGCTTCCGCGAAGACCTGTACGCGCGCATCAACTTGTGGTCCTACACCTTGCCGGGCCTGTCGCAGCGCACCGAAGACCTGGAGCCCAACATCGAGCACCTGCTCTCGAAGGCCGGCGTCGAACTCGGCCGAGCCGTGCGCTTCAACGCGGAAGCCAAGACCGACTACATGCGCTTCGCCCAGTCGGCCGATGCACTGTGGAGCGGAAATTTCCGTGACCTGTCCGCCAGCGTGACGCGCCTAGCCACGCTGGCCGACGGCGGGCGCATCACCACTGGGCAAGTCGATGCCGAGATCCAGCGCCTGCGATGGCTGTGGCAGCGCTCGGAACGTGGGCCGCAACATGGAGAAGTCGATCTCGGCACGCTGCTGCCAGCGGAACGCTTGCAGGAGCTCGACTACTTCGACCGCGTGCAGCTGGAAGCGGTCGTGAAGGTGTGTCGCGATTCCCGAACACTGTCGGACGCGGGGCGCAAGCTGTTTGATCGCTCACGAACCCAGCGTACGGTCGTCAACGACGCCGACCGCCTCCGAAAGTATCTGCACAAGCATGGCTTGAGTTGGGAGACGATCGTCGCTTGACGACAAGTCTCCTCACCATCAGCTCAGCCGTGAGTTCTTCGGCAGCCGCGCCGCCAGCCACTCGTGCACGTCGGCGCGGATGCTCCGGCCTTCGAGCAGAAAGTCCTCGAAGCGGCTCGGCACATACGGCAGGTACAGCAGCGGCATGCCAGCTTCCTCCGGCGTACGGTCGGCCTTGCGGCCGTTGCACGGTCCGCAGGCCGCGACCAGGTTCATCCAGGTCCAGCGGCCACCGCGTGCCTGCGGCACGATGTGCTCGCACGAGAGGTCGCGTTCGTTGAACCGCTGCCCGCAGTAGGCGCAGGTCATCCGGTCACGCCGGAACAGCTTGGCCTTGGTGAACGCCGGCACCACGTCGAACAGGTTGACTTTGGGCGAGCCGGAGAGCGCCATGATCGGGTGGATGTCGATGACCGACTGCCGGCCCCGTGCGACGTTGTAGCCGCCACGCAGCGTGGCCAGTGGGCCGTCGCCATCCACCCACGCCACCGAGCCCGTGGCCACATGCAGCGCCGCGTGCTCGAGCGAGATCCACGCCTGTGGCGTGCCCTGGATGTCGAGTTGCAGCACGTGACTGTGGATTGGGTGGTGCATGGGTGGCCTCCTTTCGCGGGCCGAGGTTGTAGGTGTTGTGCTTGGCACGTCCGGGTGGGCTCGAACCACCGGCCTCGACCTTCGGAAAGTCGCGCTCTTGCCGCTGAGCTACGGACGTATCGGCAATCTGGTAGCCCCTGACGATTTCGAAACGTCGACCTTCGCTTTGTAAGAGCGTTGCTCTGCCTCTGAGCTAAAGGGCTGTCGGATGGCAGCGGCGGTTGGATTCGAACCAACGTCCCCAGCTTCAAAGGCTGGTGTCTGAGGCCTCTCGACTACGCCGCATCTGACTGGCGGAGAGCGGGCGGATCGAACGCCCGCGGCGATGTGAACGCCGGCCTTGGCTTAGCAAGCCAGCCCCTTGCCACTCGGGCAGCTCTCCGTGTCGTTCTGCGCCGACGCGTCGTCAGCGCTGATAGTGATGGCGGTTCACACCGTCAAAAGCAACCGCTGCATAGGCAGCAGTGCTTGAAACAACCTCGCTGAGCCGCAGGGGCATGGGTCGTTGCGACCGAGCTTCTCGCTCAGTTCCTTCGTTCCGCGCACGATGCGGTCACCGCGCTTGACCCCCGTCTCGGACGGGAAGCCCTTGCGCCGCTTGCTCATCGTCGTGAAAGCACACGTCGTCTTCGTCGAACGGTTTCATGGCACACCTCCTCGGGCGGTTGATGGAGTTGGTAGTCCGGGGTGGGCACGATCCACCGGCCTTCGCCTTATGAGGGCGCTGCTCTGCCGCTGAGCTACCGGACTGCTGGCTGGTCCCCTCGGTCCGAGTCGAACGGACATGCCCTGCGGGCTCCGGTTTCTGAGACCGGTGCGTCTGCCTATTCCGCCACGAGGGGGTGATGCTGGTGCGTCGCCAGGGGCTCGAACCCTGACATGCCGGCTTAAGAGGCCGGTACTCTGCCGCTCGAGTTCGCGACGCATGGAGTTCACATGTGCTTGGGGGTGACCGGCCGGAGTCGAACCGGCACCAGCGGGTTCACGGCCCACGGCTCTGCCATTGAGCTACGGCCACACCCAAGCACACGCCTGATGCTGGTCTCGGTGGCAGGTCTCGAACCTGCGGCCTCGTGATCCCAAATCACGCGCGCTGCCATCTGCGCCACACCGAGATGAAGCTGGTACCCGCGGGTGGGAACGATCCACCGACCCCCGCCTTATCAAGACGGTGCTCTGCCACTGAGCTACGCGAGATCAAACTGAAATGGCTCCCCGACGTGGCTTCGAACCACGGACCTCCTGGTTAACAGCCAGGCGCTCTGCCAACTGCGCTATCGGGGAAGTGAACTGGTGCCTCGTGACCGATTCGAACGGCCGACCCGCCGGGTAGAAGCCGGCCGCTCTGGTCCGCTGAGCTAACGAGGCCTGGACTCGACGGTCCGATTGCTCGCTAGGCTCGGCCTTCGGCCCGTTGCTTCGCAACGTCCTGGCCGGCGAGCCGGCCAGAGCGAACGGATGCGGGCTTGCGCCTGCGGCTTTGCAGGCCGCCGCCTTCGACCACTTGGCTACGTCGAGATCTCTGGCACCGGACCACGGAATCGAACCGCGAACCTTCGGCTTTGGAGGCCGCCGCTCTGCCAGTTGAGCTAGCCCGGTATGGCTGGTGGGTGCGGATGGATTGCTCGCTGCGCTCGGCCTTCGGCCCGCGGCTGGCGCCGCGTCCAGCGCTGCGCGCTGAGCGAACTACCGTGTCCCGTGGGAGACTGCTTTAAAGGCAGCCGCAATCGGCCTCTCTGCCACGCACCCGTTGTTGGCACCTCGTGCACGACTCGAACGTGCGACCTCCGGCTTCGTAGACCGGCGCTCTTGATCCAACTGAGCTAACGAGGTTCTGACTGTCTGGTGCCGAGAGAGGGAATCGAACCCCCGACGCGCGCGCCTTCAACGCGCCGCTCTACCTGCTGAGCTATCTCGGCAAACTGATCTGGCGCCCCGTGCGGGATTCGAACCCGCGGCTTCCGACTAGACAGGCCGGCACTCTGGCCACTGAGTTAACGAGGCAATGCGATCCATCCGGTCACGGGTTCCGGCGCCGCCCAATCGTTGCGGCCGATTTCCACCCCCGAAGCGTGAGCTCGACGAGGGTTCCTTGTGCTGGCGTCGCGTGCGGGATTCGAACCCGCGTATCCACCTTGAAAGAGTGGTGTCCTCGGCCGTCTAGACGAACGCGACTTGACTGGTGGTGCCCCCGGCGACGATTCGAACGCGCGGCCTGCTGCTTACAAGGCGGCTGCTCTGCCTGCTGAGCTACGAGGGCGATGGAGTTCCACTTCGGCTGTGCCCAAACGCGAGCATCCCGTCGGATGTGGTGTCTCGCTGCACGTGGCTCAGGCCTTGGGTCGCGCACATCCCGTACCGCCAACACCATGTCGCGCGGCAACGGAGTGAAAGGACACACCCGAAGTGGAGCGGATGACGAGTCTCGAACTCGTGGCCTCGACCATGGCGTGGTCGCGCTCTGCCTGCTGAGCTACATCCGCAAAAGTTGCGAGGCAATCCATCGGCCAGTACCGAGGTCGCCTCGCAGCAAGTTGTTAAAGAGCGTCCACCGTCGCCGGTGGTGCGATCCATCGATCGCGGGTCTGCGCCGATGCGCAGGCCGGTTGAAGCCAGAAATGAAAAAGGCCCGGATCCTTTCGGTATCCGGGCCTCTGCGTACAGAGCTTGGAGGGTGCGCGTCTACGCGCTGCCCTCTCCCGGATGCACCTGGTCCTCCGCCCGATCCAGCCAGCAATAGCTGGCCGGGATGAAAGAACCCTGGGCACTGACGTGCATGCCATGGCCCATCGAGGCAAGCCCCAAGGCGGCGCGCACGAACGCACCCAGACCCTGCTCGGGTCGGTGTGTCCTGATGACGTTGCCTGGTTTCACGGTCTTGCCTCGGTTCAGAAGAGTCTTGGCCCGAAAGGTCGGGGATTCAAAGTGGAGCGGACTGTAAAGATTCTTTACCCCACCGTCAACCCCCTGCGAGAATGATGTTCAGCCCTCGTTGCATTCCACACACAACACGTGCCCAACATCACCGTCGCCAGAAGACAGAACGCAATGGCACTGTTCCAGGACTACGCCGAGAAGGCATTGGCAACGGGCGCGTCGCCGAAGGGCTTGGAGCAGGCGTTTGCGGCCACGCTGCAAATCTCGCCCAGCATGTGGAGTCAGATCAAGTCTTCAAGGCCCATCGGCGACAAGTTGGCTCGGCAGATTGAACAACTCCGGGGCAAACCTGCGGGCTGGCTCGACGAAGTGCGTAGCGACGCCACGCCCACTGTGGCCGAACAGGCGCTGATGGAGTTGGCGTTGGCTGCATGGCGGTCGACGAACAGCGAAGGCCGACGAGCCCTTCGTGCACACCTGGCTTCAATGATCAAATCAGACCAGAGCTGACGATGTAGCGTCCATGCCTCCGGGCGAAGGAGAGTTCGTTCACAGGCCTGCAGGACGAGCAGCGACTCTGGGTACACCACGATCGCCGCCAAGGGTGACGGAGTTTGCTTCCGGCCGGTCTCGTGAGGAGTGGCGAGACTGCAGCGGTTGCCGTCCTTCGCTCCTGTGCAACCTAAGGCAGCTTCGTGACGCATCGCCGTCATCGATCCGCTCGCGCAGTCTCAGCGGTCGAAATGCAGCGGATAGATTCCGCCCCGTACTTGGCATCAAGAACCACAGCATTCAGCTTCTCGAAGTCCCAGGCCGCCACCGCGCGGCCAGGATTAGTGTTGCTGCCGTTCGCCCTCTCCGCTTGCCTTCGGGCCAATCTCCCGGCCTCGCGACGCATGGTGCCATGTGCACCCCGGTTAACTCTTTAGCGCACCAGATTTCCAGCGTCAAAGACTTGAGCAACGAATGGCTCGATTGCCGCACTAGCATCCTCTGGCTTGCCAGAGAATTCACCACGCTCGACGACTTCGTCGACTAGGCATGGGGACGGAGGAAACACCCTGGACCTGCCAACTATCTCCATGCCCCGACCTTTCAGGCCGTTGATTCCAGCCATCCACGTGTAGGGGCCAAGGACACCGAGCCGGCCAAGCAACGCGGCGTAGGCGACCAGGGCGTGCACGTAGTTCTGGGGGTCGAAGAAGACTCTGCTTGGCTCCGATCTGAGCACCGTCGTGTCCATGCTCCAAACTTCGCCTTGAACAAAGGCGTAAACAAGCATTTGCGCTCGGCCTTCCGACACATAGCCAAAGCCGTGACCGTCAGCACCCCGAACACCGTGTGGATTCATCAGTTCCTTCCCATTCAGAGGTTCGGTGAAGAGTCCGCCGTGAATGAAGGCCGAGCGAAGTTCAGAGGTCAGGAGCCGTCTCTCAAGTGCGTACTTGGGCATGACTCGCAACCACATTGCTGCACCCGGAGCGAAGGCGACAGTGACCTGCGCTCGCGGTATCGGACTGCCGTCGTGTAGCACTCCAATCTCCTCCCTATCGCGACGGAACCTGGGGCCACCATCAGGCGATTGCAGCGGCTGGTATGCCGCGCGCTCCAATCTGGGCTGTTGCAGCGACGACTCAAGCACTGACTTGAGCGCCACCCTCAACTGCTCGGCAAGTTTGCTGCGCTCAGCCCTCCGCACTCCGTCACGAGCGTCCGTAGGGCAGTTGTAGGATATGGGAAACCTCAAGTGCCCAAGGTCGAAGGGCAGCGAGTCCCGCGTCGGCTCGCCGTACGCCGCATTCATGACTCCGACAATTCGTCGGTGCCCAAGGGCCTTCAGTGCGTAGCCGTACTCGATTGCAACGTTGGGATTCGGAGTCGGTTTGCCGCTGACGCGCTCTCCCACGAAGGTGAGATCGGCCACAAAGGCGGCAGCCTTATCGATCTTTCCAAAGATGGTCTCGACAAGTGGTGGGGACCCCGAGACTCCTTTGGTGTCACTGTCCAGGGAGACATCACGGAGCGCCTCTTCAACTTCGGCATCGCTCCTAAGCATGGCGATGGCGCCCTCCAGCGCCTTGCCGATGAAGTTGCGCCCAATCTGCGATGGCGTGTCGAGCTGCCACGAGTAGAAGACCGTTGTCATGATTCCATTCCCCTTCCCCCCGAGTACGACGCCATGGTACCCATCTGAGGTCATGACACCTCAGCAGCTCGAACGCGCACGCGCGACCAGTGCGTTAGAAGTCGCAGCAACGAACTTGGCTCGCCGACACCGGCTGGCACGCAACAAACCCAGACGCCCAAGTTGTACGAGATCTGAGTGTCCGCACTGGCGCAGAGCGTCACCGAACGGAACAGGGCTGACCGTCCGCCGTCAGTCTTCGTGAGGCCTTCGTCCAGCAAAACGCGCTGGATTCGGCCTAGTTCAAGCCGCTACGGCCCTTGCCCGCACTGACAAGTGATTGAAGCCCGACGGATCCGTCGTCTCCTTCACTTCGAGGTAAGCCTGCTTGCACACCAGCTCACTGAGCTTGGTGAAACCGTAATTGCGCGGGTCGAACGAGGTATTGTTCTTGTTGATGAAGGAGCCCACGGCTGACAGCGCGGCCCACCCGCTGTCCCTGGACGTTTCCTTGATCGCGTGGAGCATCAGCTCCTCCAGATCGGGGACACCGGGCGGCTGCCTCGGGCGGCCGCTTCAAGACCTCGAAGAAGATGAACTTGTCGAGAGCCGGCTCCGCTCGTTTGAACACGCAACAGCCTGAGATAAGTGGATTGGCTGCGGTTTGAACTTTTTCAATCCC
>Ga0102832_1000381_pt1 | contig 82883 bp, 79 predicted proteins | sample EBPBio282013_DNA_FD_88942 | JGI IMG/M metagenome (GOLD analysis project Ga0102832, IMG submission 88942) | Wastewater treatment Type I Accumulibacter community from EBPR Bioreactor in Madison, WI, USA - Reactor 2_5/28/2013_ DNA (Illumina Assembly) | ecosystem: Engineered > Bioreactor > EBPR >...
GTCTTGCATGTATTAGGCCTGCCGCTAGCGTTCATCCTGAGCCAGGATCAAACTCTCCATCGTAAATATTATTAAAATTCAATTTGACTGAATCTGTAAAGACTCACTATTAACCTTAACTTACTCATTATTTCAAAGAACCAGACCCAAATTTTCGGGCTTAACTTTTTAAGCTCTGTTTGATTTGGGATTGCAAAGGTCTGACTTTTAAATCTTACTTCCAAATATTTTTTCAACTTTTTTTATTTGCTGAAATTCTTTACTTGAAATCTCTTTGCTTTTACCCTATCTCGTTGTTTGGGGTTGCAAAGGTCTGACTTTTAAATCTTACTTCCAAATATTTTTTCAACTTTTTTTATTTGCTGAAATTCTTTACTTGAAATCTCTTTGCTTTTACCCTATCTCGTTGTTTGGGGTTGCAAAGGTCTGACTTTTAAATCTTACTTCCAAATATTTTTTCAACTTTTTTTATTTGCTGAAATTCTTTACTTGAAATCTCTTTGCTTTTCCTTCCCTCTCTCGTTGTTTGGGGTTGCAAAAGTACTAGGAGTAGGATGACTATCCAAGCTTTTTCTAAAAAAAAAGAGCTCTTTTCTAAAAGTTCTTTAAATCGTAAAATACTACCCCGTTCATAATCCTATTTAAGGCGATTAACTTAGGATAAAGTCCACAAATCTTTTATTCCAAGAAACCGTTGAGAAGTGAAACCTTCACCATATTTCACTCCAATTGCATGTCCATACTCCTTAGCGCGGGCTTCTATAAACTCTAAAAACTCTGGTGAAGAGATATAACTATTGGGTTCTGGACTAGTCGGATCATAGAATTGACTTCTAAAAGCACGAATGGCTTCTTCCTTTTTAGGCCAATGAGAAGTTATATCAACCACAAAATCTGGTTTAATGTACCTATCCTGTATAAAGTGATATATATATTTAGGACGCCAAGCCAACTGGGGCTCCCCATTTTCATCAAACGTAGCGATTTGGCGTAAGCCTGCTAAGAAACAAGCATCATAAATAATCTTTGCTCCTCGCCCATGGTCTGGGTGGCGATCATCAATCGCATTAGCCAATACTATCTCTGGTTGGTATTTCCTTATAAAAGGAACAATCGCCATTTGATGCTCCCGCGTGTTTTGAAAAAAGCCGTCAGGGATTCCTACATTGTCCCGAACACTCACTCCTAGTATAGCAGCGGCCGCATCTGCTTCTTGTTTTCTTATCTCAGGTGTACCACGGGTTCCTAACTCCCCTTTGGTAAGATCTAAAATACCGACCGTTTTGCCACTTTGTAAAGTAGCTAATATAGTACCAGCGCACCCTAATTCGACGTCGTCGGGGTGCGCTGAGATTGCCAATAAGTCTAATTTCATCCTTAATGTATTATTTTACTCGAAGTCGTTGGCCTATTTTTAAGCGTGCTGTCAACCGAAGATGATTCTTTTGGGCTAACTCTGAAGTGGACATTCCATATTTGCTTGCAATAGTATCTAATGTTTCTCCACGGCGAACCCTGTGAAGAACCGTACGTTTTACTTTTGCTTTGCTAATATCAAACTCGCTATCTATTGAGCGCCCCCCTCGGAGGTGATCCCATACCTTTGAGGTAAGCACAAAACGTTCGTTACGAATCGTCTGTCCTGGAAAATCCCAAATCCATGCGGGGCTAAAGGGGTTTCCTTCGTATCGGTTTTCGTAGTGTAGGTGATCCCCAAAACTTCTTCCCGTATTTCCACCTAGACCTAACATATCTCCTGCCTTGATTAGTTGGCCTACCTCTACCGTAATTTTAGACAAGTGGCCATACAAGGTTTCAAGTCCATTATAATGCCTTACTAAAACAAATCGACCGTATCCGTTTCCATCATAAGCAGTCACCCTGACAATGCCATCGTAAGTACTATAAACGGGGTCTCCCGTATTTAAGTCTAAATCCATTCCTTCGTGCCAACGTCCCCAGCGTGGGCCAAACTGAGATGTCACCTTTACTTCACTCGTGGGCAAGTTCCAAAAACGACCTTTGCCTGGATCAAACAAACGGAGCGAAATGTTTTCTTCAAACTCTAAAGGGTTAAGGTTGTAAGGATCGATGGTACGTGAATCCCAAATAGCGAAGTAGTCGGCGACCTGCACCCAATCGTCTCCTACTTGTACCGAATCAATAATTTCGGCCACGGAGGTTTCTCCTTCATCAATTGTCCCCGTTGTATCATCTGCTACCGTTGGGTTCACTTGTTTGACAGGCTCAAACGTGTTTGAAAAACGCATTTGGGGCTTTTCTACCTCAAATTCTTCAAACTCGTCTTTCTGAGGCTTGATAACAGGCGTACTTGGCGCTTCTGTTTTGTTGGGTTTAATCTTTGGGTTTTTTTTGAACAACCCTCGTTCTTGGGCTTGAAGATTTACTCCTAAACAAAGAGCAAACATTAGTACTAAAAGTAATTGGGCTTTCATCCGTCGTTGGTTTAGCCATTCTTTGAGAGGGGGGAACATATCCATGCCCACTCAAGGAATGGGAGTAAAACTTATAATTAAATTCGGTGAGCCATTAAAAAAAAGTAACAGTAAGCCCCATTTGCCTACTGTTACCAATTCAAAATTAATGTATGCCTTTTTCAGTTAAATAACGCTCTGCATCCAATGCTGCCATACAGCCTGAACCTGCTGCGGTGATTGCTTGGCGATAAATATTGTCTTGGGCATCACCACAAGCAAACACGCCTTCTACATTGGTTTTGGCACTTCCTTTTATTGTTTGGATGTACCCAGCATTATCCATATCTATATACTCTTTGAAAATTTCGGTGTTTGGTTGATGCCCGATGGCCACAAAAAAACCTGTTACATCAATCGTATATGATTCTTCCGTTTGGATGTTCTTTAGTCTAACTCCCGTTACGCCTTGGTCGCCGAGGACTTCTTCGGTTTCGGAGTTCCAAAGAATCTCAATGTTCGGCGTTGACTTGACGCGGTTCTGCATTACTTGAGACGCCCTAAGTTCGTCGCGGCGTACAATCATATATACCTTCTTACATAATTTGGCTAAATAACTTGCTTCTTCGCAAGCCGTGTCGCCTCCACCTACGATGGCTACTTCTTGGTTACGGAAGAAAAAACCATCACAAACGGCGCAAGCAGATACTCCATAACCATTGAGACGCTGTTCTGATTCTAGCCCCAACCACTTGGCAGAAGCTCCTGTTGCGATAATCACCGCTGGGCTTTCAATAAGCGTTGTATCATCAATCCAAACTTTGTGCAGGGTTGGATTAGAGAAATCAACTTTTGTAGCCAATCCGTAGCGAATATCAGCCCCAAAACGGCGTGCTTGGTTTTCAAAATCAATCATCATTTGAGGGCCTTGTACTCCCTCTGGATAACCTGGGTAGTTTTCAACCTCAGTCGTAATTGTAAGCTGACCTCCTGGCTGACCTCCTGTATATAAAACAGGTGAAAGGCCCGCACGAGAAGCATAAATGGCCGCAGTATAACCCGCTGGGCCCGAACCTATGATTAAACAAGATACTTTTTCAGAAGACATTAGTAAAAGCGTTTGATAAAATTGACGATGGTAGATTGGTCTTTAAGAACGACGAATCTATTCATTAAATTTACAATCTAACTTCCAAAATCGTTCATCGTCTTTTTGCAAGTTTTTGCAAGGCGGTTGCAAAATTAAGCAAAAAAGGCTGAGAAGACAAAGTAGCCTTAGTTACTCTGGTATATTTTAATGCCGCACGGTTTACCATATTCTCCACTCTATACGGCGGTTAAGCTGTCGGTTTTCGTCTGAGATATTCGGAACGATAGGTTTTGCTTCTCCCATCCCAACGGCTTTTATTCTTTCTTTGGCCACGCCTGATTCAACCAGATAGTCCACCACACTTTGTGCCCTTTTTTGGGAAAGAAGCTGATTTTGCTTTGCATCACCCACATCATCGGTATGCCCCGTAATCTCAATCCGAAGTGTTGACTGTGAACGAAGCTGCTCAATCAATTTGTTTAATTCTGTTCGGGATTTTTCTTGCAACTCGGCTTTACCTGTTTCAAAATAAATATTACTCAACACGCCATAAGCTTCACGCTGAAGTGGCTCCAAAGCGATGTCCAATTGATACCCTTCCGCATTGTTCTTTTGGCTATAATCGAACGACAAACTTTTGTAAAAATATCCTTTGGCACTTACGTACAAACCCCACTCACTGCCATTGGGCAAAGTGGTGAGGTAATTGCCAGTAGTGGCATCAGACGACAGCAGTTGTACACGTTTGCCTGTAGTCAAATTCATCAGTTCGATGTTGGCTTGAATTGGTTTTTTGGTACGAACGTCGGTGACAACTCCTCGCAAGTAATTGGCCGTATTAAACCGTTTGGTCAATTCATCGGGCAAACGAAAACGGTAAAGTCTCGATACCCGCTGATTTCCGACTCGCTTTGCATCCAATGAATAGTAACCATACTTACCATCGGCGGTAATGACAAGCGCCACTTGGTTGTCGGAGGTATTGATAGGATAGCCAATATTTTGGGGATTTTGCCAACCAGTAGCTGTACTATCCGCAAAAAACAGGTCATACCCGCCCAATCCTTCGTGGCCTTCTGATGCAAAAAATAACGTCCGACCATTGGCATACAAAAAAGGTGAGGCTTCGTCAAATGGTGTATTGATGGTTTTGTCCAAATTTTTCGCTTTTTCCCATTCTCCATTTGATTGCAAAGTAGTGTACCAAATATCTCGCCCGCCTACACCTCCTGGGCGGTCAGAAATAAAATAAAGTAGTTGCCCGTCGGGGGACAATGCTGGTTGCGACTCCCAATAAGGAGAGTTAACAACTATCCCCAAGTTTTTTGGTTTTTCCCATTCTTCCCCTACTTTATGGCTAATGTATAGGTCGCAACTCCCATAGCCTTCTCGGCGATTGCAGGCAGTAAAAACAAGCGTTCTTCCATCGGCCGACAGCGTCCCTGTGCCTTCGTTATCAGCCGTATTAATTTTATCCGATACTGATACGGGCGAACTCCAACGCCCATTTTTGTAGGTACAGATAAATAAATCCTCGTCGTTTTCGGGCTTTAGCCCCGTAAAAAGCAAGGTTTCTCCATCTCCTGTCAGCGCAGGGAAATATTGCAGAATAAATTGATTGACCGTGTCAGAAAGCTCTTCGGGATGAATCACGAGGGGATTGAGAATGGCCTTTGCTCCGTAAATACAAGTTTGAAGCTGCCGTTGCGCTCTTTTTTGCGCAATGCTATTGGGTTTAAGAAACGTGATGTAGTGTTCTAAATCGTTTTTCGCTTGCGCATAGTCACCTTCACGCAACTGGTGCTCAATGAGGCGTTGATACGCCAGGGCAAATTGAGGCGCATCGGGCTTTAGTTCTACTGTTTTACGGTATGATTGTAAGGCCAAGTCAGGTTGGGTAAAAACTTCATACAATTGCCCCTTACGAAAATAGGCTTCTGCCAAGGTAGAATCATGGCGGAGCGCTTCATCAGCAAACTGCGACGCTTTTTCAAAGTTTTTTTCATTGTAAAACTTTGTACTTCTCTCCAAAGCCTCCGCTGCTTTTTTGTTGGTCGTCGGCAGGTAGGAAGCTGGTGCTTGCGCAAAAAGTGGTAGCTTAAAAAGTAGTGCACCAACTATAAACCAGCAAAGGAATAGAAATTTGCAAGTAGAAAAATAAATAGTGGACAGAACTTGGAATCGTTTTTTCTGTCCTACGGTATATCCATGTATTTGTGCGTTTGCAACGAGACGCGCCATTGGGGATGCTGTTTTACATACTCAACGATTAAAGGCGTCATTTCTTGCATACGACTCCACTCAGGTTGCAACAACAAAACACAGTCTTGGTTAACGCGCGCGGCGTGGTATTCTGCAAACTCAAAATCTGATTTGTGGTAAATAACCACTTTTAGTTCGTCGGCTTCTGCATAAATGCTTTCATGAGGCGTTTTGAATTTCTTGGGCGAAAAACAAACCCAGTCCCACGTCCCCGAAAATGGGTGTGCTCCCGAAGTTTCGATATTGGTCTCAAAGCCAGCATTGTGAAGTTCCGTGGTCAACGCCCCCAAATCATACATCAACGGTTCACCTCCCGTTACGACAGCCATGCGTGCAGGATACTGCAATGCTTCGTTTACTATTTGTGTTAACGTATGCTTGGGGTGAATATCAGCATCCCACGACTCTTTCACGTCGCACCATACGCACCCTACATCGCAGCCACCCAAGCGAATAAAATAGGCCGCTTTTCCACTATGATACCCTTCGCCTTGTAGCGTATAAAAAGCTTCCATTACGGGTAGTTGGAGTGATTGCGAATCCATATTTTTCTGGGTTTTCTGTGAATGGTAAACGGTTCGCCAAATTGACGAACCGTTTCATAAAATCGTAAATTATGTGGACAAAAACTGTCCGCGTCATTATTTCAAATCTTGAATATCAAGCATTCCTACAGGCTTGCCACCTTCGGTTACTAAAATGGTATCTACGCTTGTTTTCTTGAAAAGTGCAGCGGCAGCATCCAACAGCGCCGTTGCTTCGATAGAAACAGGCATTTTGTATTCAAACTCACCGATGGCTTTGCTCAATACATCACGTCCTTCGCTCGACAATTTACGACGCAAATCGCCGTCCGTAAATACGCCTTTCACGCTTCCGTCGGCATTTGTCACCGTTACAGAGCCAAAACCAAATTCAGTCATTTTTACAATCGCATCGGCCAACGTAGTATCGGCTGAAACCAATGGATTTACGCCATTGATTGCTTCTCCTACTGTCACTGTGATTAGACGCGTATGTTCCACAAACTGCTGCGTACCAATGGCCGTAAAGCTATTTTCAGTCAACACTTTCATGATTTTCCAAGGCACCGTGATGGTGTGGCAGCCTAAGTCAAGTGCATTGCGAACGTGCTCGGCATTACGTACCGACGAGAACATTACTTTTGACGAAGAGCCATAAAAGTTAACCATTTCTACGCACTCTCCAATCAATTTGATGGCGTCATAGCCTTGATCTTGCATACGACCTGCCAACACGCAAATGTAGCTTGCTCCCGCAGTCATGGCCATGTAGGCTTGCTGAATTGTGTAAACCAAGTGAACATTTACCATCATGCCACGGTCACGGAGCATTTTACAAGCACGAACTCCTTCAAGAGAAACAGGCACTTTAAACACGGTTTTGGCTGGGTCAAGGCCCAATTCCAATTGCCGTTCGGCGTCTTTTACAATGTCTTCGGCGGTATCACCCAACGCCTCAATCTGAAGAACAGGTACAATTTTCGACAATTTAACAATCATGCCATCGAGGTCAGTAACTCCCTCGCGGTGCATAAACGTTGGTGTCGTAGTAAGACCTGCTAAAAACCCAAGTTGAAAGGCGGTTTCTATTTCTTTAAAATCGGCAGAATCAAGATATAATTCCATTTTTGGTCGGTTTGTCCGTTGTTTAGTTATCCGTTTTCGGAACAAAATTTCGGCAAAGGTCGCAAAAAAAATGGAGGCTACCGATAGTTCAACATCTTTTTGTACAAATGGGCAATGTATTGCGGACTTCTTCCCATTTTAAACAGAAGAACGGCGACTAAGTTTGCCAACTGTACGCTCAACCAGCTATTTGTTTCGTATTTCCGTGCCGATACCACCACCTCTTTCGGGATTAGTTTAAACAAATTGCGTTGCGATTTCCACATTCTACGCAAAAAATCATATTCTTCCATGATTACATATTGCTCATCGAAACCTCCCAAACTTCTAAACAAAGCGCGTGTCACAAACAAAGTTTGGTCTCCACCTCTCACAAATAAACTATCAAACCTTGTAAAATAGCTATTGATTTTTAGCAACCATCGGTCTGAATCAAAGCGAAAACGATACCCTCCTGCTTGGTAACCTTCTTGAATCGCTTCAAAAATATCTTCTGCAAAACTTTCAACCACTTGCGTATCGGCATGAACAAAATAGAGCACCTCTCCCGCCGCTCGCGCTGCTCCTGCGTTCATTTGTAGCGCTCTTCCCTTCGGTGATGTAACCACCACAGCGCCTGCCGCTTCGGCTACTTGGGCGGTGTTATCGGTACTTCCGCCATCGACGATTATAATTTCTAGCACGTAGCAATCGCCATATTGTTGAAGGCGATTAATCACATCGTGAACGTTTTTTTCTTCATTTAGGGTTGGAACAATGACCGAAATAAATCTAGTATTCATATTCAAAACGCTTCACCGATTGTAAAATAATAGTTTCCTCCGTCGCTCCCAACCGCATAATCGACGCGTAGATTGAGGGCATCTTTGCGGTTGGCCACAAAACGAAGCCCCACCCCATGCGCCATTTTGGGGTCAGCGAAGCGAAGAACAGGCTTGGAAGCGCCCATTAGCCCCAAAGCTGTAAACCCTACTGCTTTCAAACGACCTATTAAGTCTATCCGAATCTCGGCCTGCGTTAGCAGTACGTTATTATCGCGGAATCGCCCTTGGTAATAGCCACGCATCCGCTTACTTCCTCCCATTTCTGAAAGCATGTTGAAAGGTGGGTTCCCCCAATTTAGACTACCGTAGAGATTTGCCGCTACGACGATTTTAGCACCTATTTTCTTAAACAAGGCGGCATCGGCTGTCAACCTTTGGAAGGTTACATTTCCCCCAAAAATAGGAGAATGAAACCAGTAGGCCGCATCCACAAAGGCACCTTTGGTGGGGTAAAAAAGAATATCGCGAGAATCGTAAAACAGCCCTAGCCCTACCCCTGAAGTTTGCGAACGTGGCGAACCTACTACTTTTCCTTGGGCAAATACACCATTGGGTTCTGTTTCTGTGATACGATAATCTTCATACTGATAACGCACTCCTAGATAGGTATTTGCGCTTACCTTTTTAAACGCATTCAAGCGAATCCGTGGAAAATCTACCCCGTACAATTCCTTAGGAATAGCATCTTTCCCTATTCCAAAAAAATAGTAATTGTACCGATAAAAGCCCAATTCTCCATAAAAATAATATTTCCCGTTTTGCGGAAATAATTGGAACGGTAAATAGTAAAGCGATTGTTTCTCTTGGGTAAATACAATGCCAAGGCTCAATTGAGATGGGCGTGCTTTTAACGAATCTGTACGAAAACGAAACGTCGAAGTGATTGCACCTCCATACGCCCAACGAGTTTCGGGGGTGTAATACACCACTGGAAAGGGAAGTAGATTCCACTGTTTTCGCTGACTATACGCAGTTTGGAGACAAACCTCGCTCAAAAGGACTCCTGTCAATACTTTAACAATAAGGAGATTTTTAAAGATTCGACAACGCATTGTTCTTAATCGGTGTTTAATCCATTATGACAAATACATTTTCTGCCAAAGAAGCCATTGAGGCTATGAATTATTGGGGGCATCAACGTACGCCCTTTTTGTTCATCATTGATTTTTTAGCCAAAAGCCCCGTAGTCATACCATTATCTGAAGTTGACCCAGCAATCATTTTATTTGATTTCAATGGGTTCAACAATTGTACTGAAAAACCTCCGCATTCTCCCAAATCATTTGTATTTTCTAAGTCACCACTTTCATTAGAAGAATACCTTCCCAAGTTTGAATTGGTTACCAGTCACCTCAAGCGCGGCGATTCTTTTTTAACAAATTTATCCATTCCCACCCCAATAGATACGAATCTCTCACTAAGAACGATTTTTTTACAAAGCAATGCTAAATATCGTTTGTGGTGGAAAGACCATTTTGTTTGTTTTTCACCCGAAATTTTTGTGCAAGTCAAAAACAACCGCATTGCGTCATTCCCGATGAAAGGGACGATCGACGCCAATTTGCCAGACGCCGCTCAAAACATTTTGAACGATAAAAAAGAAGCCGCTGAACACGCTACCATTGTTGATTTAATCCGCAATGACCTCAGTATGATTGCCGATAAAGTATGGGTCGAACGCTATCGCTATTTGGACAAACTTGAAACCAACCAGAAATCGCTCTTGCAAGTAAGTTCTGAGATTGCAGGCACTCTGCCCTCCAACTGGCAAGACTCCCTCGGGACGTGGTTGTTTCAATTGCTACCCGCAGGCTCAATCAGCGGTGCTCCCAAGCCAAGTACGTTAGATATTATCCAACGCGCCGAAGGATACGAGCGAGGGTATTATACGGGAATAGCAGGTATATTTGACGGAGTAAACTTAGATAGCGGCGTTTTGATTCGTTTCATCGAAGAAAGCGATGGGCGGCTTATCTTTAAGAGTGGCGGAGGAATTACCGCACGCAGCCAGGCGCAGGCTGAATACCAAGAAGTGATTGACAAAGTTTATTTACCTATTTCGTATGCCTCAACCCCTATTCATCGAAACCCTTCGCCTCTTCAACGGGCAGTTGTCTAACATTCGCTTTCACAATGAGCGCATGTACCGCACCCAACTTCATCATTTTGAAGGCGTTCAAGTCAAAGAGTTGGCCAAAGAGATTAGTATTCCACAAAATCTTCAGTTGGGTTTGTTTAAGTGCCGTGTCACGTATGGGTTTTCGATTGAGAAAATTGAATTTGAACCTTACCACCCTCGTACCATCCAATCGCTTCGACTTGTGGAGGCAAACGATATTTCGTACTCTTTTAAGTACCAAGACCGAAGCAGTTTGAATGCACTTGCTGCTCAAAAAGGCACGGCCGACGATGTGCTGATTGTCAAAAACGGCCACCTTACCGATACCTCGTACGCCAATATCGTTTTTTGGGATGAACGACAGTGGGTTACTCCTACTACTTTTTTACTCGCAGGTACGCAGCGTGCGTTTCTGTTAGAGCAGGGAAAAATTGCAGAAAAAAAAATTCGGACAGAAGACCTACCTAAGTACGTTTCTGCCCGAATCATCAATTCGATGTTAGATTTTGAAACTACTCCCCACATCCCGCTGAGGAGTATTTTCTAATTGTTCATTATTTGGGCGGTACTAGCGCCTTATTTTTAGCTTTCGTCTTCTTAATAATCACAGGGATGCAAATATCTTCTGGGCAAATACACTCTGCTTCCACAATCGCAGGGCAGCAGTTTTTGGTTGGACATTGCCCGTCGGATACCTCAACGGTGTAAGAGCCTACGTCGCCCACTTCTAAGGTCTGCGAAGTGGCACCGTCAATTTTTGTACCATTTTTAAACCATTGGTATGTCTGATAACCCGCTGGAGCAGAGATAATCACCGTATCGCGTCTTTCAGGACATATTTTCAGTGGCACACTTACACAAGCAATGCCGTAATCATCTTCTGTAATGACCTTGTTTCCTGACTGAGAGTCGCTGTCCAAACCTACCATTGATACAATTTCGGCTTCGTTACAAATCGACCCACCAATAAAGCCTCCCGCATTATTGATTTTGACAGAAACGGTCAGGGTATCAGTTTGGCCTGGATTGAGCTTCAACGGCCCCCACTTCAAAGTTTGCTGATTGAATACTCCGCTTGTTGACGTTGCACTGACAAACGTAAAGTTGGTAGGCAAATAATCCTGTACATAAACACTGTCGGCGGCAGGAGTTCCACTTACACTTTTATTGGTTACGGCTATTTTAAACTGTACCGTATTCCCCACCTCTCGTCGGCAGTCGCCTACCAGTGTTTTGGTAAGTTCTAGGTCTTTAAAAGGCGTACAAGTGCCACTATTGCTTATAGTTATATTCAGAATCATTGATTTTTGGCACGCTCCTTTCTTATCTGCTATGCCATTTGGCTCCCACTTCATGTACAAACTAATGACGGAGTTAGGACGATACAATTGGGGATCCAATTCGGTAATTGTTCCCCTAGCCACGGCATCCTCAATCAACGTAAATTCATTAAATCCATCCCTGAACACAAAGGCTGAATCAGCGATAAAGTAGTAAGTTGCTTTGCCATTGGGGAAGTTTTGCTGCAACTGAATTTTATCACCATTGGCGCAAAGCGTATCCAGTCGCATATCGTATTGTTCTTTGACTTCGTAACAAATCGCCCCAATACTCAGCGTATCCACGCCATCGGTGGCCGCCAAAGCGTAGCCATCTTGAGATTTATGCGCAAACTTAAATTCATATAAACCTAGCGAATCTGGTACTTCGGTAAAGAAATAATTCTTTTTACTTAAATCAATGGAATCAATGTAGCCTTCGCCATCGTCTTCATAAAGGCCGTAGGTATATACATTTTTCTTGGCATCAAACGGGATAATCGCCCATTTTCCGCCTGGTGTTGCCTTAATTGTTACTTTTTCTCGATACACATACTTTGTATATATATCATCACCTGGCAAATACAAAATCGTTGAATCACAAGCACATGGGTCAGAAATCTCAGGCGAAGTTGTTCGGAAAAATCCAATGTCCCAACGTGGATCATGCTGATTAGGGGCTAAAGTAAAAGTCGAAGATTTGTACACTGCTCGTTCGATGTCATTATCCAAAGAATCATTTGTTCCTTTGTTTAAATCTGCAACGACAAAATCTGGGGCAGGATACGACACAGGATTAAACTTTACATAGTAATCACCTGCGGGGACGTCGCCGATGTGGTATTTACCGTCCACGCCCGTTGTATCTGATTTGACAAAAGTATCGTTGGAATCGTACAATTCCATGATTACTCCCTTGGCAGGAAGCTCTGGCCCTAATATCGTTCCAAAAGGATCTTTTCTAAGGTCTTGAATGCCATTGCGGTTCAAATCATACCAAGCATAGTCTCCCATCGAAGCAGGCGGTAAATTGAGCATCCAACCAATGTCAAAAGTATAATTATTTTCGCTATTATTACCCGTTTTAAACGCAATTATCGCGGCCGAAGAGTCGGCATTATAAACCGCATCTGAGTTACGTAAATTGCTTGTTGGTACGATACTATCAATTGGCACAAGTCGCATCAAGTTAGCCACTGTATTGTCACCCGTATTTGCGGTGGCGATATTTGCAGCGACAAGAACATTCGCATTTACTGGTAGGTTGGAAACTTTGATACCTGCTTCTTGCGCGGCTTGAATGACATTAACTGCGGGCGCTCCCAAACTTTGAAGCGTACTTTGATGTATTTCGTACAGGTGATTTCTCTTCAAACCGCCCGTTACATTAAAATCAGAGAAATAAAACTGTCCACCGTTAGCTGTGGTATCGCGGCCTACTTCCGTTCCACCATTCTGCATATCATGGAGTGTCAATACAAGGCCATCCACCCCAGGTTCATTTGGATCTTGAATACCATCTCGGTCAGCATCAAACCAAACACGATTCCCAACAGAAAGTGGTGAAGGCTCACAAGCAGCAGTTAAGTCACCTACCCCTCCTGATTTTCCAAGTGACCCTTCACGGATGGAATAAACGGCATATCCTCTTTTACGTTTTCCTGTTTTGGTATCAAATACCAGAAACCCTGTGGCCAAATATACTTTATGGAGCGGGTCAAAGGCTGAAGTAAAGATTTCATCGTCGCCTGGAATTTTGAAAATACCCCCGTTGGTAAGCTCTGCGTGTCCTACTGAATCTCGGCTATTGATCCAATAATCTTCAAAGAAAAATTCCCCTCCACCTGGGCCAGCATCTTTATCATGGGCGCTTTCAACCCCTGGGCCACTTGGGCCATCAGCTACGTACGGCCCAGAAACACCATTACTTTCCATGCTGTATGAGCCATCAGGGTTACGCTGTGCACGGAGCAAATCTCCGCTCATAAACCCGTAGTAGTTGAGTGTATCATCCGCCGCAATACCGGGCTGGTTTTGCCCTGTTTGTAAACCACCTCTATCTAGCATTCCAATAAACAACGACCCGTCATCATCAAATTCGATATCCGAAATTATCGGTTGTGGGTTTACTAAAAACGCACTCAGAGGATCGGGAGCGCCTAGTGGGTAGTTACATTGTTTTGGAAAAATTCCAGACCACGGCTTCCAACTATTGATGGTATCGCAGCCTTGCGTTCCATCAAGTGCGTCGCGCTTGTAACCGAGTGGAAACTCAAAGATATTTTTAAACTGAGAAGTTTTTGGGTTAAACTCGTAAATTGCTCCTTTTAAGTCTTCCTTTTTCTGTGAAGTTTCGGCGGTACATACCACGCCAAGGTACATTTTGTTACGGTAATATTTTAGCGCCCACGGAGCAAAATCACCATTTGCACAATTGGGATTAGGAATAGTATAACTTTTTATATTAGCAGCAGCTATTGACTGAGGAGCAGCAAGGGGCTTTCCTACATTAAAGCTATATAGTTTTTTGTCATACAAATTGATTAAATAAAGTGTATCCTGATAGCGCGATAGCTGCACCCCACCCATCCCCACTTTTCCCGCCATGTGGAAAGAAAGCGAATCGCGGCTTCGGGCGGTTTTGGATGCAGGCAAAATACTGAGTCCTGTAATAGGATCAAGGTGAGGGTCAGGCCCCGTATCAATTCCTATCGTTTTTACATCCAAGAACTCTTTTACCTGATTACCATTGGCCAAGTCAACATAATAGAACCCACCTGTCCCCAAAGGACCCAAACCTACGTGACGTCGTACAATCGCCCCAACCAACATTCGACGTGAATCTCGTTGAAAGGAAGCAATCCAAGTAGAACCAATCTGCGCCGCAGTGGCTAATTTCACCATTGAGAAATCATCAACTCCTGCCAATCCACTTGCTTTGTGATCAAACAAAATAAGGGCTGGGTCATCTCCTGCCGAACCTCCCGCGAGCGGGTCACCCATCACATAACAAGCCGTGGTAACCCGCAGCTCTTTTGCGGCAGGGCAAAACTCGTCATCGTTGGCAATTCCGAGGTCTGTTTGCAATGATGGAGCTTTTACAAACTGGACATCTGTCGCATTTTGTAAGCCTACCATACTTGGCGAAAACGTCTCAGGGAAATCACTAAACTCGACCCGCGCCATGCTATCAACGGGAACTTGGCTTTGGGTGAAAGAATATTCTCCCAGGGCATTGGTAGTGGTTGTAAAAGGTGTGGGGTTGTTTCCTACAAACAATTGCACCCTAACGCCCGCGACGCCAGGTTCTGTAGGACTTGTAGCAGTTCGTTTTCCATTCAAATCGTAGTCGATATACACTACCCCTCTCACCTGAGCATGGGCGAGATTGGCTATCATTACCATTAATAGTGTACTCACTAAAAAGTAAGAAAAGTTGTTTGCCTTCGTAATAAGGTGTAAAATCCTTTTCATTTTTTGTAAAAATTTGGGGTAATCAAAGCACTTTCACCAAGTACCTTGAACGGTTTTGGTCTAATTTGTTCATCTGGCTGGGTTAGAAAATTACTTTTTGAGATGTCTAAAAAAACCTTCGGCGAATTATATCCCATTCATATACATCCTATTTTATCTATTTTGTATATAAAGAAATAAGAGAACCTGTTTATGTTTTTTTAACATCTCTATTCGACATAACGATATTTCAATTACCTTGCCACTCTCTGGTCGGTCACTAAAAAAATATCCATAAAAATCTCCCAGCTCTCCCCCACAAGCTAACGCTTTTATTTATAGATACTTATGGCCATTTACTCAAAATCAACTATCTGCTCTTTAGGAAAAACACACCCTACAAATGAGCTAAATTTAGAAATTAACCTCGCTACAAAAACAATGCCAATCAATTAGTTAGCTCAAAGAAAAACATAAACCCCGTTCTCATTTTACTACCTATCGGTACACTTTTTGAGACGGGGTATATTTATTTCATTAGGTAAGCATATCCAAAAATTTATCCAGCCTTCTTTTAGGCACTGCTCGGGGCGTGGCCTCAATCACTTGAAGTAAAATGCGCTGGATAAGGCTCAAGTATTTACTAACTTTGGGTTGGTCAATTCCAAAGAAAGTCGCCAGTTGGTCTTGTCTCAAATTTCCGTTTAGATAAATAAGGCCAAAAAGAAGCGCGTCATGGGTATCTCCAAAAATGCTATTTTTCCGCACCGACGCCTGCCTAAGTCTCGCCACACCGTCGAGCGTGTACTCTGCAAAATAGGCGTTCCAAGCATCTCGAAAATACCCGTGAAGAAGCTCAAATTCTGAGCGTTTAAGACCCGTAAGTCGCCTTAGCTTTAGGTCGTCGGCCTCCAGGTCATGGTACCGTTGAATCATTTCCAAGTTCATAATTTTCATAGAGGGGTAAAAGTGATATTAGACATAACCCATTATGTCAAATATCTTGCCAGCTTGAAGTTTTTGCGGGGAAAGCGCTATCTTGCATCGTACATTCGGTTGAAAACAACGTGCAGATTGCAGAAAACGACGATTTTGGCTCAGAAGAGATAACTCTGTTTGCCGACCTAATTTTGCCCGTGCCTGTAGCCCAGTTATTCACCTATCGGGTTCCAAGGGTGATAAATCCATTCATCAAAAATGGTGCCAGAGTAGTAGTACCTTTTGGCAAAAATAGAGTAGTGACGGGCGTTGTGGCAAAAATCCACCAGACTCCTCCTACTAAATACCAAGCAAGGTATATCGCCGAACTCCTTGACGATGAGCCATTAGTAACACCTTATCAAATCGAACTTTTTCATTGGATTGCCGACTACTACTTGTGTACGGTGGGTGAAGTACTAAACGTAGCCCTCCCCTCGGGTTTGAAAATTACCAGCCAATCCAAAATTCAGTATAACCCTGACTTTGAGTACTACGATTTATTGACAGAAGAAGAAGCCAATCTTTTGGAGGAAATCAAAAAGTACCAATCGCTTACTTACGAAGAGGTCGAGAAGCGTGTGGGCGCGACAAACATCAACCACATCATTAAATCGCTTATTGGCAAGCGGGCCATTATTCTTTTTGAAGAAGTTAAAGAAAAATACAAGCCCAAAGTGCTCAAAAAGGTCAAGCTAAATGGGCGTTTTGAGACGCGCGAAAACTTGATGGAGCTCATTGCCCAGCTTGATAAGTTTCCCAAACAACAGGAAATTATCATGAGCTATGTCAGCCAAGTTCCGATTCAAAATGTGCCTTATTCTAATCGCGCGGGGCTTGAAAAGAGTTTTTTCACCCAAAACGATGCTTTCTCCGATTCGGCATTAAGTACACTGATCAAAAAAGGAACCCTCGAAGAGTTTGAGATTACGGTTTCACGCTTTGCTGATGTGGCTCCTGATTTTTCGGAAGGTACCAACATCCACCTCACCACCGCTCAACAGCGCGCTTTTGACGAAATCATTACCCAATTCCAATCCAAAGACACTGTTTTGCTACATGGTGTTACAGGAAGCGGAAAAACGGAAGTATATATTAATTTAGCCCAACAAGTACTCGCAAGCGGCTCGCAAGTCTTGTTTTTATTGCCCGAAATTGCCCTCACTACCCAAATTGTGGTTCGCCTCAAAAAAGTCTTTGGGGATAAACTCGGCATTTACCATTCCAAATTCTCCGACAACGAGCGCGTGGAAGTTTGGAAAGGCGTGGTATCTGGACAGTTTCAGCTGGTCGTTGGCGTTCGTTCGGCTATTTTCTTGCCCTTCGATAGCCTTGGGCTTATTATTGTTGATGAGGAACACGAAAGTTCTTACAAACAATACGACCCCGCCCCGCGCTACCACGCGCGCGACGTTGCCATTGTCGCCGCTCAACGCCAGCAAGCCAAGGTGCTGCTCGGTTCGGCCACGCCAGCGCTCGAATCCTATTATCAAGCCCTCAATGGACGCTATGGTTTTGTACAATTGCTCGAACGTTATGGTAAGGCCAACTTACCCGAGTTTGTGCTCATTGACACCAAAAAAGAGCGAAAGAGCAAAAAAATGAAGTTTGAGTTTTCTTCTGTTTTAATCAACGAACTTCAAGAAGCACTCAATCGAAACGAACAAAGTATTATTTTCCAAAATCGACGTGGTTATTCTTCCTATTTACAATGTGAAGAATGTGGGTGGATTGGCGAATGTGAAAACTGCGCGGTCAGCCTTACGTATCACCAAAAAGACGCCGAACTGCGTTGCCATTATTGTGGTCACAAAGAGAAAGTACCCAAGCTGTGCCCAGGTTGCAGTTCTACCAAAGTAAGAACAGTAGGCTTTGGCACTGAAAAGTTGGAAGACCAGCTCAAGATTTTCTTTCCAACGGCCCGCATTGCCCGCATGGATTTGGACACTACCCGCGCCAAAAATGCGTACAAAGAAATGATTGAGGACATCGAACAGGGCAACGTGGATATTTTGGTGGGTACCCAAATGATTAGCAAAGGGCTTGACTTTGAAAATGTCAGTACAGTAGGCGTATTTGACGCCGACCGAATGATTCATTTTCCTGACCTCCGCTCGGCCGAACGCGCCTTCCAATTGATCACGCAGGTAAGTGGGCGTGCAGGACGCCGCGCCGACCGAAAAGGGCGGGTTTTGATTCAAACAGGGAACCCTTCACAAAAGATTTTACAAAAAATTATTACGAACGATTATATCGGGATGTACGAGGAGGAAATCAAGGAAAGAGAGAACTTCAAGTACCCACCCTTTACCCGACTTATCAAACTGACAGTCAAGCACTTTGACCAAACAACCGCCCTACAATCAGCCCAAAAATTGACCCAGCTTTTACTCGAGAAAATGGGTGAAGATAGGGTTTTAGGCCCCCAACCACCACTGGTCGAACGCATACGAAATAGGTTTTTGTTTGACATTCTTATAAAACTCGAGCGCGAAAAAGTTAATTTTAGGGCCGCAAAGGCTTTTATACTCGAAAAAGTTACGGATATTCTGACGGACAAGACCTTAAAAGGTACCGACGTGACTATAGATGTAGATTGCCTGTGATTGTACCCATCAAAACCTAACACGATGATTGACAAAAAAGCTAAAATTGTTGCTACCGTAGGTCCTGCTTCCGAAACGTCTGAAATGCTCCAAGCATTAGTACAAGCAGGAGTAAACGTATTTCGTCTCAATTTCTCTCACGGCACTCATGCCGACCACCAAGAACGTATCAACCGCATTCGTGAGAACAATGCAAAATACGGTTTTAGCGTCGGAATTTTACAAGATTTGCAAGGCCCTAAAATTCGCATCGGTAACGTAGAACACAAAGACGGTGTGAAAATTACGGCAGGACAAAAATTAGTTTTTACCAACGAGGAAATCATCGGTACCTCTGAGCGCGTAAGTACACCTTATAAAGGTATGTACCGCGACGTGCGCATGGGTGAGCGGATTTTGATGGACGACGGAAAACTCGAAGTAAAAGTAGTTGGTATTGACGGAACAGACGTGGTGACCGAAGTTATTTACGACGGGATTTTGAAATCGAAAAAGGGCGTAAACCTTCCTAATACCAAGGTTTCGATGCCATCGGTGACTGAAAAAGATTACGAGGACTTGGAATTTGGTCTTCAAAACGACGTAGAATGGATTGCACTTTCATTTGTACGCTATGCTTCTGACATTCAAGAAGTAAAAGACTATATCAAGTCGAAAGGTAAAAATTGCCGCGTAGTGGCTAAAATCGAAAAGCCAGAGGCGATTGATAATATCGACGAAATCATCGCTATTACGGATGCCATCATGGTAGCTCGCGGCGACTTGGGGGTTGAGCTCCCTGCCGAAGAAGTACCTATGATTCAGAAGATGATTGTAGAGAAATGTAACCGTGCAGCTAAGCCTGTCATCGTAGCGACGCAGATGTTGGAAAGTATGATTGACGCCCCACGCCCGACGCGTGCCGAAATCAACGACATTGCCAACTCCGTTCTCGATGGCGCCGATGCCGTAATGTTGAGCGCAGAAACTGCCTCTGGAAAATACCCAGTAGAGTCTGTCACAAGCATGGCCCAGACCATCAAGCGAGTGGAAGAAACCGAAGCAGCGAAAGATGCCAAAGAAACCAAAATTTATTTCAAGCACCACGCGGCAGTGAATGACCATAGCAGCGCTAATGTCCTCAACGACAACGTCGTCATGAGTGCTTGCCGTTTGGCACGTGATACACAAGCAAAAGCAATCATTGGGGTAACTCGTTCGGGTTATACTGCGTTCCGCTTGTCGCACCACCGCCCAGAGGCCAATTTGTACGTCTTTACTTCTAACCAACGATTGATTGACACACTTTCTTTGTATTGGGGAGTAAAAGCTATTTATTATGACCGCGAAGGTCTTTCAAGCGACGACCTCATCGAAGACATCAAAAAAGTATTGGTTGAAAAAGGTGCGCTCCAATCGGGCGATGTTTTTGTCAATACCTTGAGTATGCCTGTCACTGAGCATCGTAAAACAAATGCAGTGAAGCTCAGTATTGTTGAATAATCAGAGAGACCTGATTGAAATAAAAGGTAAGAAGGGCAATGACGCAACAGCGTTGTTGCCCTTCTTATTTTCTAGGTGTTTGAGGTTTTGCTGTATTTCCACTTAAAATACAGAATCACGAAGGAAAGCATCAAAGTAACGGTATTGGCAGCGATGACAGGAAATGAATGCGTCATCAGTCCGTAGGCTAGCCAAAGCGCTACCCCTACGGTAAAAAGTAAAAACATGGCTAAAGAAACGTCCTTTGCCGATTTTGTTCGATATATTTGCATCACTTGTGGAACGAAGGCAACCGTCGTCAAAATTCCTGCGATGTACCCTAATGTCTCTAACATGGCGTTGTGTATTTGAGTCCTTTTTACTATTTATCGGAAAAGTTATAGAAAAAGTTTCTTATCAACGCAAAGTTCTTTAAATAATACAACAAATGATTATTAGAATAAAAAATACTGTCATTCTCGTCTCAATTATTACACCCTCCACAGTGTGAGCAAGGCGCGTATGTCCACCAAACAAAAAAGCCCCTTCTCACACCGAGAAAGGGCTTTTTTGTTGCCCACAAGCAAAAAAAACGTTTTTTGTTTGGAAAATAAAAACCGACCCTATTTATTTGTAACGCAATTACGCAATTAGCGTAATTTCGCTCATAGAAAAAATTTGCTTTAAAATGTTCACTATAACAGGCGTGGTCGTGGTCCTCATTATTAGCACCCAAACGGTGTGAGTGAAACCCGATTGCCCTCAGAAGCCTCACTCACACCAACAACGAGTGAGGCTTTTTTGTAAAAAACCTTTCTATTATGTCAGAGCAACTAAACAAATTCAGCCGCACACTTACCCAAGAAGTGACCAACCCCGCCGCTAAAGCCATGCTTTACGGAGTAGGTTTAACCCAAGAAGATATGCAAAAAGCCCAAATCGGGATTGCAAGTACGGGTTATGAAGGAAATACTTGTAACATGCACCTTAACGGGCTTTCAGTGCACGTCAAAAAAGGAATTCAAGAAAACGGCATGGTGGGGCTTATCTTCCACACCATAGGGGTCTCTGACGGAATGACCAACGGAAACGCTGGAATGAGCTACTCGCTGCCCTCGCGTGACTTGATTGCAGACTCCATCGAAAACGTAGTAGGTGCACAATGGTACGACGGCGTAATTGCGGTTGTAGGTTGTGACAAAAATATGCCAGGCGCCATGATGGCCCTCGCTCGCCTCAACCGCCCAGGAATGCTCGTGTACGGCGGAACCATCCGTACGGGAGAATACAAAGGTCAAAAGCTTGATATTATCTCGGCGTTTGAAGCCCTTGGAAAGAAATTTGCGGGAACCATCTCGGACGAAGATTACGAAGGTGTGATTCAAAACGCCATTCCAGGCGCAGGAGCTTGCGGCGGGATGTACACGGCCAATACCATGGCGAGTTCGATGGAAGCCATGGGTCTTACCCTTCCCAACTCTTCGACCTACCCTGCTACGCACGAAGGTAAAAAAGCAGAGTGTATTGCCATCGGCGCAGCCATGAAGCAGTTGCTCGAAAAAAATATCTGCCCACGCGACATCATGACGCGTAAAGCGTTTGAGAATGCCCTTACGGTAGTCATGGCGCTTGGCGGCTCCACCAACGCCGTATTGCACTATTTGGCGATTGCCCGCGCGGCCGAAGTTGAGTTTACGTTGAAAGACATCCAAGATATTTCGGATCGTACACCATTGATTGCTGACCTCAAGCCATCTGGCAAGTACTACATGGAAGATGTATTGGCCATCGGTGGTGTACCTGCCATCATGAAATATCTCCTCCAAAAAGGACTTCTCCACGGCGATTGCTTGACCGTTACGGGCAAAACCATTGCCGAAAACTTGGAAGACGTTCCTGAATTGAGTTTCGATAGTCAGAAAATTATTTTCCCTATTGAAACCCCACTTAAACCAACGGGGCACTTACAAATTTTGTACGGCAACTTGGCAACGGGCGGCGCCGTAGCAAAAATCACGGGCAAAGAAGGTGAACGTTTTGAAGGAATTGCGAAGGTATGTGAGCGCGAAGAAGAAGTGATTGAATTCATTTCTAAAGGAGAAGTGAAGGCAGGCCACGTACTTGTGATTCGCAACGAAGGTCCGAAAGGCGGCCCAGGAATGCCAGAAATGCTTAAACCTACTTCGGCAGTAATGGGTGCTGGACTTGGTGATAAAATCGCGATGATTACCGACGGCCGTTTCTCAGGAGGAACGCACGGTTTCGTGGTCGGTCACGTCACACCTGAAGCCTACCTTGGCGGAAACATCGCTTTGGTACAAGACGGCGATAAAATTACGATTGATGCCGTCAACAACGTACTCCAATTGCACGTATCCGACGAAGAATTAGCTGAGCGTCGTAAGCTTTGGAAACAACCAGAGCCTCCGTTTACAAGAGGTACATTAGGTAAATACATCCGCAATGTGAAATCGGCAAGCGAGGGTTGCGTAACGGACGAAGCGTAGTGTCTAATTTTGACTTTACTATCTACCAATGATAGTGATTTTTGAAGGTACCTAAGTTGAAATACAAGTCATTGAACACATAAAATCCCCAAAAACATGGGAAATTACATGACTATGGTAGCTGCGCAAGATGCCGCTGCCCTCGAAGAAGTACAAACACCAGCACAGACTGAAGCTCCACGTATTTTGTCGGGAGCGCAAGCCCTCATGGAGTCGCTTATTGCCGAAGGAACAGAGGTGATTTTTGGCTACCCAGGGGGAGCTATCATGCCTACCTACGATGCCCTTTTTGACTACACCGACCGCCTCGACCACATCTTGGTACGTCACGAGCAAGGAGCAGGTCATGCGGCACAGGGCTATGCTCGTACCAGTGGCAAGCCTGGGGTCTGCTTGGTAACGTCTGGCCCAGGGGGTACCAACTTAGTCACACCTATCGCCGATGCCATCATCGACTGTACGCCGTTGGTCTGCATTATCGGACAAGTAAAGTCAACGCTGTTAGGTACCGACGCATTTCAAGAAACGGACATTATTGGCGTAACTACCCCCGTCTGCAAGTGGAATTACCAGATTACCAACGCCGACGATGTTCCAGCTATCATCGCCAAAGCTTTTTACATTGCTAAATCAGGCAAACCTGGCCCAGTAGTCATCGACTTTACGCGTGACGCGCAAGTGAGCCCGATGACCAAACCCTACGAATACAAAAAAGTAGAGACGTTGGCCAGCTATAAACCCCGTGTCATTCCGAAAGATGAGCACCTCGAAAGGGCGGCACAGCTCATCAATAACGCCCAACGACCCTATGTTTTGTTTGGTCAAGGGGTACTAATTTCGGGAGCTGAAGAAGAATTGAAAGCCTTTGCTGAAAAAACCGACATCCCATGTGCGAGTACCCTTCTCGGGCTTTCGGCCATGCCAATTGACCACCCTAATTACGTGGGTTGGCTCGGCATGCACGGCAACTACGGGCCAAACGTATTGACAACCCAAGCCGACGTGGTGATTGCGATTGGAATGCGTTTTGACGACCGCGTGACAGGAGACGCAACCAAGTACATTCGTCAAGCCAAGGTGATTCACATCGAAATCGACCCTGCTGAAATTGATAAAATTATTAAAGCTGATGCGCCTGTTGTAGGGGATGCTAAAGAAACCTTGAAGCGTCTTTTACCATTGGTCAAGCAAAATAACCATGCTGCTTGGCGCAATGAGTTCAAAAAGTACGACCTCATCGAAGAGCAAAAAATTACGCAACGTGAGCTTACTCCCGAAGGCCAAATCAAGATGGCAGAGGTGGTAAATATGCTTTCGGAAAAAACAAAAGGCGAAGCCTGCGTAATTGCCGATGTAGGTCAGCACCAGATGATTGCGGCGCGTTATTACAAATTTAAAAATCCGCGTTCTTACATTGCCTCTGGCGGCCTCGGAACCATGGGCTTTGCCATTCCAGCGGCTTTTGGCGCTAAAAAAGGCGCTCCTGAGCGCGAAGTTGTTGCCTTTATTGGTGATGGTTGTTTCCAAATGACCATTCAAGAACTTGGGACCATTGCCCAAAGTGGCCTTCCTGTGAAGTTGATTATCCTCAACAACAATTACTTAGGCATGGTGCGTCAGTGGCAGCAGTTGTTTTTTGAAAAACGCTACTCGTTTGTGGAGCTTCAAAATCCTGATTTTGTCACCATTGCCAAAGGTTTTGGCATCGCTGGACATACCTGCTCTGAACGCGAGAATTTGGGCGAATCGCTCGATCGCCTTCTCCAGTCAGACAAACCTTACTTGTTAGAAGTGATGGTTGAAAAAGAAGAAAATGTTTTCCCAATGGTACCTGCGGGTGCGGCCGTTGCCGATATTCGCCTAGACTAAACGAGGGTTATGACAACTTACACTATTTGCGTATTTACAGAAAATACCTTCGGGTTACTGAATAAGATTACAGTCATCTTTACCCGTCGTCGTATCAATATTGAAAGCCTGACGGTATCCGAAACCGAGCGCCAAGGCGTGTCGCGTTATACCATTACCATCAAACACGACAAACGCGAAGAAGTAGAAAAGCTCGTTCGCCAAATTCGTAAAGTGGTAGAAGTTCTTGCGGTGTTTGGTTATTTAGATGACGAAATCGTTTACAACGAAATTGCCCTCTTTAAAGTAGCCACGCCTATCGGTGGAAAACCCATTGACATCGAAACCATCAACAAAATTTACAAAGCATGGGTCGTGTATTGGGGACTTGACTACGTTGTGATTGAAAAAGCGGGAAATGAAAACGAAATCCTTGATTTCTTCCGCTACATCAAGTCGTATGGTATTTTAGAATTCGTAAAATCGGGGAGAGTAGCCGTTGGAAAAACTCCAGCTGGCTTAGTCGAATACTTACCCGAAGAAGTACATTGGGAGTATTATGTATAAAAGTGCGTTATTTGCAGTTCTTTTCAAATTAATACATGGAACAACTGCAATCACTCACGACTCCCTTTAAGTGGTTAGAAACCCGACTAAAAGCGTTCTTTGACAGTAGATTCTGGCAATTCAAGGTATTATTTTTGTCCTTGGCTATTTCAGTGAGTACTTTGTTAGTATTCAATTTCATCTTTGTTGACCGTGGTTTTCGCGATTTATACCAAGAAATGCGTCACCCTGGGTCAATAGGCGGTTTTTTTTGGGACGACATCATCAAGCAAGGTGCTGACCCATTTACCCCCAAAGATTACGAAGCAGGTTCACACGAAGCCAATCAAACGTTCAGACTTACCGTACCGCTCATTGCGTATGCCTTGCACCTCAATGTCGCAGGTTTGTACTTGCTTCATATCATTGTAGGATTGGTATTTTTGTGGTTAGTTATTCAAATCACCTACCAAATTCTCCAAAATCGGTTATTGGTGTTTTATTTCCTGACAGGCTTTACGGCCATTTATGCAGGAGCTAATTTTTACATCAATTACCTAGGTCATGCCGATGTTTTTCCGTTTTGTTTTTTAGCATTGGCTTTTTACTTACGTAACCCGTTTTGGATGCTTTTGTTTACCCAATTGGCTTTTTGGTGCGACGAACGCGCCATCATCAACTCCTCCTACTTGGGGTTATGGTTTGTGCTTCCAATGCTAAAAGAAGTGATTAAAACCAAACAGTTTCGCCTAAAACAGATTCCTCTTCAGGCAGTAGCATTGGTGGTAAGTGCAGGCTTGTATTTGACTATTAGACACTGGTTATCAAGCACCTATGGCTTAAAAGTAGGCCATGACAATGCGCTTTCTCACCGTACTACTTGGTGGAGTTTGAGTATTTTAGGAGATAAGTTTACGCGAGGCTTTGAAGGATTTTGGCTAATTATTTTTGCAGGCATGGCGGTTTTGGTTATGCTCAAAGATTGGCTCACGTTTGGGTTGTTGCTAGGGTGCTTTATGGCTACCGCAGCCATTAGTATCATGGTTGCCGATGGCACACGGTCGCTTTCGTTTGGTTACATGATTTTCTTTTTCATGCTTTCCATATTGCGGAAACACATTCCCGTTTCTCAACTTACGTATTTGTTGATAGTGAGTACCCTCATTTCGCTTATGCTTCCTATCTCCTTTCCTTAACCTCTTATGAATCAGGCGTACTACAAAGAATATTATCACATTGAACGCAAGCACTGGTGGTTTTTGGTTCGTAACCAAATCATTATTAACCACCTGCGTGGTCAACTTAGCAATAACCGCCCCCTCAAAGTACTTAACATTGGAGTTGCCACAGGACGTACCTCAGAGCTACTTACCGAGTTTGGCCCAGTCAAGTCAGTAGAATACGACCAAGCGTGTTTTGAGTTTACCAAAGCCGCAGTACCATCGCTCGACATCATCCAAGGTTCGATTCTTGAACTTCCTTTTGAAGATCAATCGTACGACCTAGTATGTGCGCTCGATGTCATTGAACACGTCGAAGAGCATCAGTTGGCGGTACAAGAAATGCAGCGAGTTTGCAAACCCGACGGCATTGTGTGTGTAACGGTTCCAGCTTTTAATTTTTTATGGAACCAGCACGACGACGTCAATCACCACGTTCGGCGATATACTAGGCCGCTGTTAGAGGGTCTGTTTCAATCCACAGGCAAAATCACTTTCAGTAGCTATTTTAATTTTTGGTTATTTTTTCCCATTGCGGGATTTAGGTTGTTGTCGCGGTTATTGCCGCTTCATCATCGGAAAATTGAAGAAGCAGGTTCAGATTTTACGGTCATGAACGGTTCTGTTTTTCAAAAAGTATTTTACGGTATTTTCAACACTGAAAATGCCTTTATCAAAAGTGGCATTCAGCTCCCAGTGGGCGTATCATTGCTACTTAGTTGGCAGAAGAAATAAAACCACAGTTATTGTATTACCCAAATAAACAAATCAATTCAATGGCACAAATCAATTTCGGCGGGACCGTAGAAGAAGTAGTAACCCGCGAAGAATTTCCTTTAGAGAAAGCTCGTGAAGTATTGGCAAACGAAACTATCGCGGTAATCGGTTACGGTGTTCAAGGTCCAGGCCAAGGCCTTAACATGCGCGACAACGGCTTCAACGTCATCGTTGGTCAGCGTAAAGGCAAAACATACGATAAGGCAATCGCTGATGGTTGGGTACCAGGCGAAACCCTTTTCGAAATCGAAGAAGCCTTAGAAAAAGGTACAATCATTTGTTTCTTATTGTCGGATGCAGCCCAAATCGAATTGTGGCCAACCGTTAAAAAATATTTGACTGCTGGTAAGTCATTGTATTTCTCGCACGGATTCGGAGTAACTTACAACGACCAAACAGGTATCGTTCCTCCAGCTGACGTGGACGTGTTCTTGGTAGCTCCTAAAGGCTCAGGTACTTCGCTCCGTCGTTTGTTCGTAGAAGGAAAAGGTCTTAACTCATCGTTTGCGGTATTCCAAAATGCTTCTGGCGAAGCCCGTACAAAGTGTATCGCAATGGGTATCGGAGTAGGTTCAGGCTACTTGTTTGAAACTGACTTCTACCGCGAAGTAACCTCTGACCTTACAGGTGAGCGTGGAACATTGATGGGTGCTATCCAAGGAATTTTCGCGGCTCAGTACGAAGTATTGCGCGAAAACGGCCACTCTCCATCAGAAGCGTTCAACGAAACAGTAGAAGAATTGACGCAGTCGTTGATGCCATTGGTGGCTGAAAACGGAATGGACTGGATGTACGCCAACTGTTCAACAACGGCTCAACGTGGTGCGCTTGACTGGTGGAAGCCTTTCAAAGAAGCTACTAAGCCTGTGTTCCAACAACTTTACAACTCAGTAAAATCAGGCGAGCAAGCAAACATCTCTATCACTCGCAACTCGCAGTCAGACTACCGCGAGAAACTTGAAGTAGAATTGGCTGAACTCCGCGAGTCTGAAATGTGGCAAGCAGGAGCAGCTGTTCGCAGCTTGCGTCCAGAGCGTAACTAATACTTATAGTTTACGGTTTAAAGTGTCCTGTGGGAATTTCTACAGGACACTTTTTTATAGATATCATTGAATCAATTATCCTTATGGAAGTCCCTGTGTACAATAATGTAGTGATTGCACAAGATAAATTAACAAGGTATTTATTAATCTATAAAGACAGGGACGATAAGTCAAAATTCCTAGAACAAGCAGGTTATACGACAGAAAACTGGGAAATATTAGCGACCGATTTACGTTTGCTTTTTATAAATGGGAAGCTTATATTTGAAGAAGAAGACGAATACGGGAAGAAATATAGCGTGAGTGGTATATTAACTGGCCCAAATAGTCAGGCTTTAAAAGTAAAGACAATTTGGATGTATGATACACGGAAAGAGCTAACAAAATTCATAACCCTTTACCCCGATAAAAGATAATAAATATGAAATTTGAACTGTATTCACAAGTCGCTCTTACTACTAATATTCCTAAATATGGGCTTCGAGAGGGTGATGTGGTAACATTAGTAGAGTTTTTGGAAGGAGATGATAACCTTCCCAATGCCTATGTATGTGAAGTTTTCAACGCAGTTGGAGACACTATTGCAGTATGTACAGTCAAGGAAGAACAGTTACACGCTTTATCCAAAAATGAGATTCTTCATATACGAACTTTAGAAGCTGCCTAAAAATACCTATTCTTTATAAAATAAAACCTCCCCCGAGTTGTGTAACTTCGGGGGATTTTTGCAACTACCCAACTTCATCTATTTCTATGAGCCTTGCACCCAACAAACATAAAGCCAAAAATGCCGATTTTCCGACGTTCGACAATATATTGCAAGCCGCCGAACGGATTCGTAAAGTCGCCAAACACACTGATTTAGAGCTTAATCTCAACTTTTCGGAGCGCTACGAAGCCAATATCTATTTCAAACGCGAAGACTTGCAAGTGGTTCGTTCGTACAAAATTAGAGGGGCTTACAACAAAATGGCTAGTCTGTCGGCCGAAGCTCTCGAAAAAGGAGTCGTATGTGCTAGTGCAGGAAACCACGCGCAAGGAGTAGCGTATGCTTGCAATAAGATGCAAGTACGCGGTACGATTTTTATGCCAAGCACGACCCCTGCTCAAAAAGTAAAACAGGTGAAGTTGTTTGGAAAAAACCAGATTGAGGTTGTCCTCCACGGCGACACGTACGATGATGCTTATCACGCTGCGAAGCACTTTTGTGAAGCCCACGCCGCTACATTCATTCACCCTTTTGACGACGTGCAGGTGATGGAAGGACAAGGAACCGTAGGTTTGGAAATTTTCCGCGATGCTGATTTTAAAATCGACTACTTACTTTTTGCCATCGGTGGCGGTGGACTAGCTTCGGGGGTGACTACCGTTTTTAAACAACTCAGCCCAGCTACTAAGCTCATTGGCATAGAACCCTTAGGCTCTCCCACGATGCACACAGCCATAAAAGAAGGGCACGTCGTCACACTCGACAACATTGATAAGTTTGTGGACGGTGCTGCCGTGAAGCGCGCAGGAGAACATACCTTCGAGGTGTGTCGCAAAAACTTGGACGATATTTTGCTCATTCCCGAAGGAAAAGTCTGCTCCACGATTTTGCAACTGTACAACGAAGAAGCCATTGTGGTTGAGCCCGCAGGAGCGCTTACCGTAGCCGCACTTGACCAAATCAAAGACGAAATTAAAGGCAAAGATGTGGTGTTATTGATTGGAGGCGGCAACAACGACATTACGCGCACTGAAGAAATTAAAGAGCGTTCGCTCCTCTACGAAGGCTTAAAACACTACTTTATTATTCGCTTTCCGCAGCGTTCGGGCGCATTCAAAGAGTTTTTAAACCACGTACTCGGCCCCAACGATGACATTGCTCACTTTGAATATTCTAAAAAAACCGCGCGTGAACGAGGCCCTGCTTTGGTAGGAATCGAACTGAGAAACAAAGAAGATTTTGAGCCACTTTTGACCCGTATGAAAGAGCACAATATTCAATTTGAGTACATCAACAATAAACCTGATTTGTTTGAGTTTTTGATATAAAATTGGTTAAAATCATGCAAAATCCAGTACAAAATAAAGCTCAATTATTTGACCTTATCAGTCAATACAAAACCAGTATTCAGCAATTTGGGGCTGTTCGTTTGGGCTTATTCGGCTCGTTTGTACGCAATGAACAGAACCATGAAAGCGATATTGATTTCTTGGTGGAATTTAAACAGGACATGAAGAAATATAAAAATTTAATAAAACTTGCGACTCTTTTAGAGGAAGTAACTCAACGAAGAATAGACTTACTTACTTGGGAAGGTATTGCCCCTTTTGTACAACGTGAAATCGAAAAAGAAATAGAATATGTCTCCTTCACTGATTGAATACTTGGAGCATATCCAAAAGGAATTAGATTTTTTAGTCAGTAATAGCAAAAGAATAGACTATGAAACGTTCCTCAACGACGATTTTATCAGTAGAGCCTTTCTACGAAGTCTAAAGATTATTGGCGAAGCAGCAAAAAAAGTACCTGACGAAATTCGTTATAAATACCCCGAAGTTGAATGGCGAAGTATGGCTGGACTTCGTGATGTGCTTATCCACCAATATTTTCAAGTGGATTATAGTTTGGTTTGGGATGCGATTCAAGAAGAAGTGCCAACTGCAAAAGAATGGATTGATATTATACTCGAACAAGAAAGAACGAATGAACTTTGATTTTAGAAAATACCACGTGCGCGCCATCAATGCACGCGACGAAGCCGAAAAGGCGGCCATCAACCAAGAGTTGAAAGATTTGTACGACACGTTGTCTGATGACGATAAGAAAGTGTTCAATGAAGAGTTACAGAAGTTTTTGGTATCCCAATACAAAGCCATCGGCGATGAGTATCAGGCGCTGAAAGATGGCGACGCGTTAAACTAACCTCGGTTAACGGTTAACAAATAACGATTAACTTTCCCCCATGCTTCGCGTCCCTTCTTCCATCAGCGCCCAACAGTTTCAGTCTCTGAAAATTCAGGACACGACTTTTGTGGCCTACCGAAGCGACGTGTATCCCGAGCGTAACGAGATTTTTTTTGAAGAACACGCCGTCGTTGTAGTGCTGGAAGGAGAAAAGAAGTTTATCTCCCCCAACCAAGACCTTCACGTTCGCAAAGGGCAAATTTTATTTTTCCAACGGGGCTGCTATTCCATGAACGAATCCATCGGAAGCGACTACCGCAGCCTTGTTTTTTTCTTTCACGAAAAGCTACTGAAAGAGTTTGTAAACCAAAATCAATCGTTGTTCGACAAAGCAGACGTCGAAAACCCTCAGCCTATTTTGGCGTTACAATCCTCTTCGGCCTTTGAAAAGTTCATTGATTCCCTTTTTCCCTATTTCAACTCACAAACGCCCTACTTGAACCAGTTTTTACGACTCAAGTTTCAGGAACTACTGCTTCATTTATTGGAAATCGATGGCTCCAATCAACTCAAAACCATTTTGTTTAATATTTACAAAGGGCAAAAAACGGACTTGGAATACTTACTCAACAACTACTACCTAAAACCTCTGACAATAAGCGAATTAGCCCATCTTTCGGGACGAAGTTTGTCTGCCTTTAAACGCGAATTTGAAGCCCAATTTCACGCCTCACCTGCCCATTGGATTAAACAAAAACGCCTAGAACAAGCGGCTTTTTTACTCAAAAACGCCAATAAAAACGTATCCGAAGTCAGTATGGAAATTGGTTATGAGAGTGTTTCCCATTTTATCAAAGCCTATAAGGAGAAATATGGGGAAACCCCGAAGAGAAATAAATACCCCCCCAGCTAGCTTTTGCAAAAATAGCCAATTAATCGTCGTCTGTGAAAGTATTAAATTGGGTCAAATATCCACAAAGAACCAAAATCGCTATTGTTTGAGCGAAGGGCGTCATGTCACTTTGAAAGGAATCTTGCAATTTTGTATCGTATTATTTTCCCATTGCATTAATCTCAAATTGATATGTCAAACCAACCAACTACCCTCTTCGACAAAGTGTGGGATGCGCACGTTGTCCGCAAGATTGCAGACGGTCCCGATGTTTTATTTATCGACCGCCACTTTATTCACGAAGTAACCAGTCCAGTAGCGTTTTTGGGCTTGGAAAGCAGAGGAATCGGTGTGTTGTTTCCGAATCGTACGTTTGCTACGGCCGACCACAATACGCCTACCATTAACCAACACTTGCCAGTCGCTGACCCACTTTCGGCCAATCAGCTCAAAGCGTTGGAAACCAACACCGCCAAATACGGTATTTCACACTGGGGCTTAGGCCACCAAAAGAACGGGATTGTACACGTAGTTGGGCCAGAAAACGGAATTACCCTCCCAGGTATGACGATTGTTTGCGGTGACTCACACACTTCTACGCACGGAGCATTTGGAGCAATTGCGTTTGGTATCGGTACTTCCGAAGTAGAAATGGTATTGGCGTCGCAGTGTATTATGCAGCCTAAACCAAAGAAAATGCGTATTACCATCAACGGTCAATTAGGCAAAGGGGTACTTCCAAAAGATGCGGTATTGTACATCATTTCTCAAATTTCGGCCAGTGGTGCTACGGGTTATTTCGTAGAATACGCTGGGGATGTATTTGAAAACATGAGCATGGAAGGCCGTATGACGGTTTGTAACATGTCGATTGAAATGGGTGCGCGCGGTGGTATGATTGCCCCTGACGAAAAAACATTTGCGTACTTAAACGGACGCGAGCAGTCGCCAAAAGGCGAAGCTTGGGAAAAGGCCGTTGCGTACTGGCAAACCCTCAAAACCGACGAAGGCGCTGGATTTGACTTAGAATACACTTACGACGCTGCCGACATTGAGCCTCAAATCACCTACGGAACGAACCCAGGTTTAGGAACAGGTATCACTAGACACATTCCAAAAGCTGCTGATGTACTTGACGGAGCCGCCTCTTACGCTAAGTCATTGAATTACATGGGCTTCGCCGAAGACGAAAGCATCTTAGAAAAACCCATTGATTATGTTTTCTTGGGTAGCTGTACCAATGGCCGTATTGAAGACTTCCGCGCGTTTGCTTCCATAGTGAAGGGTCGTAAGAAAGCTGACAATGTAACTGCTTGGTTGGTTCCTGGCTCACACATTGTAGAGGCACAAATCAAAGAAGAAGGTATTTTAGATATTTTGACGGATGCTGGCTTCCAACTTCGTCAGCCAGGCTGCTCTGCTTGCTTAGCGATGAACGACGACAAAATCCCTGCGGGCAAATACGCAGTGAGTACCTCTAACCGTAACTTCGAAGGTCGCCAAGGCCCTGGAGCACGTACCTTATTGGCCAGCCCATTGGTAGCTGCGGCCGCGGCAATCACAGGCAAAGTCACTGACCCACGGGAGTTTTTGTAAATTTTCATTTGATAAAATAGTACACTGAGAACCTCGGAGTACATTTGAGAACCACAGAGAAATGGAAATTAATGAGATAACTCGCCGAATAATTGGCTGTGCCATTGAAGTTCACAAAACGCTTGGTCCAGGTTTACTTGAAATCAGCGTATGAAGAATGTTTGGTTTATGAACTTCAAAAAGCAGGGTTACAGGTTTTAAGACAAAAACCTGTTCCAATTATTTATAAAGAAATTCACTTAGAACAAGGATATAGAATCGATTTATTAGTTGAGAGTGTAGTTGTAGTTGAACTTAAAAGTGTAGAAATACTCAACCCTGTTCATGAAGCCCAAATTCTCACCTATATGAAATTCGCCGAAAAAAAGATAGGATTGCTTATCAATTTCAATGTGCTTGTTTTAAAAGATGGAATCCGAAGATTCATCAAGTAACCTCTGTGGTTCTCTAAAAAAACTCTGATGTCCTCTGTGTAATACCCTAAAAAACGAAACAAAAAATGGCATACGATAAATTCACCATACTAACCAGTTCGGCAGTGCCGCTTCCGTTGGAAAACGTGGACACTGACCAAATCATCCCTGCTCGTTTCTTGAAAGCTACTGAGCGTAAAGGATTCGGCGACAACCTTTTCCGCGATTGGCGCTACAACGGCGACGATACGCCTAAGGCTGATTTCGTTTTAAACAACCCTCTTTACAGCGGCAAAATCTTAGTAGGCGGCCGCAACTTCGGTAGCGGTTCGAGCCGTGAGCACGCTGCCTGGGCTATCTACGATTACGGATTCCGTTGTGTAGTATCCAGCTTTTTTGCCGATATCTTCAAAAATAACGCCATCAACGTAGGGATTTTACCCGTGACGGTGAGTCCTGAGTTTTTGGATAAAATTTTCCAAGCCATCGAAAAAGATGCCAACGCTGAGTTGACGGTCAACCTTCCTGAACAAACCATCACGATTGTTGCGACGGGCGAATCGGAGTCATTTGACATCAATGGCTACAAAAAACACAACCTCATCAATGGCTACGACGATATCGACTATCTACAAGCCATGAAAGAGGAAATCGGTGCGTTTGAAGCCGCTCGGCCTTATTAATTTTTATGAGATACATCGAAATAATGGATACGACACTCCGCGATGGTGAACAAACCAGCGGAGTGTCTTTTTCGGCTTCGGAAAAATTGGCCTTAGCTCAATTGCTCCTTACCGAAGTAAAAGTGGACCGAATTGAGATTGCTTCTGCACGGGTATCAGCAGGGGAATTTAAAGCGGTTCAAAAAATCACGAAGTGGGCGCAAGAAAATGGCTATATCGACAAGGTGGAAGTACTCACGTTTGTCGATGGCGAGGCATCTATTAACTGGATGCTTGAGTCGGGGGCGAAAGTGATGAATCTTCTTACCAAAGGTTCGCTTAATCACTTGACGCACCAACTCAAAAAAACGCCCGAAGCGCATTTTAGCGACATTCAAAAAGTAATAGAATTAGCGCAATCAAAAGGAATTTCGGCCAATGTTTACCTCGAAGACTGGAGCAATGGAATGCGCAATTCGCCCGAATATGTATTTCAATTTCTTGATTTTCTGACTACCCAGCCGATTTTACGGGTGTTGCTCCCTGATACTTTGGGCGTCTTAACCCCTGCTGAGTCGTATTCCTACATCAAGTCAATCGTTGAACGTTACCCTCATCATCACTTCGACTTCCACGCCCACAACGACTATGACCTGAGCATCGCTAACGTCATGGAAGCCGTACGCGCGGGAGCTAATGGGCTTCACTTAACTGTCAACGGCATGGGTGAGCGCGCGGGGAATGCCCCGTTAGCCAGTGCCATTGCCGTTTTGAAAGACTTTATGCCCGAAGTAGAAACGGGTGTCGTGGAGGAGTCGTTGTTTTCGGTAAGTAAGATTGTCGAAACTTTTTCTGGATTGCGTATTCCTGCAAACAAACCGATTGTCGGTGACAATGTGTTTACCCAAACCGCAGGAATTCACGCCGACGGCGACAAAAAAAACAACCTCTATTTCAACGAGTTGATGCCTGAACGTTTCGGACGGAAGCGTTCGTATGCTTTGGGAAAAACGTCGGGCAAAGCCAATATCGAGAACAACCTTCGCGAATTGGGCATTAAACTTTCCGACGAAGATCTCAAAAAGGTAACACAGCGTATCATCGAACTCGGCGACCGTAAAGAAGTAGTAACGCAAGAAGACTTGCCGTACATTATTTCGGACGTGTTGGATAGCAACGCGATTGAGTTTAAGATTGAGATTCTTAACTACGTCCTGACACACTCCAAAGACCTTCGCCCTTCGGCGACGCTCAAACTCAAAATTGAGGATGAAACGTTTGAAGAAAATGCGCAAGGCGACGGTCAGTACGATGCGTTTATGAATGCGTTGAAAAAGATTTATGCCAAGAAAGATTTGGAACTTCCTTTGCTGACCGACTATGCGGTTCGTATCCCAACGGGAGGAAAAACAGACGCGCTTTGCGAAACGGTCATTACGTGGAATTGGAACGCCAAAGAATTCAAGACCAGAGGGTTAGACTCTGACCAAACGGTTTCGGCCATCAAAGCCACGCAAAAAATGCTGAATTTGATTTCGCTTTAAAACGTGTTTAATTAACCACAAAGGACTCAAAGAATGGCACAAAGTTCACAAAGTATAGACTACCAAATTGTCGGCTGTGCTTTAGAGGTTCACAAAGCACTAGGACCTGGACTTTTGGAAAGTGCTTATAAGGAATGTCTTTTTTATAAACTCAAACAATCAGGATTATGGGTTGAAAAAGAAAAGCCAATGCCTTTGGTCTTTGAGGAAGTCAAATTAGACTGCGGTTATCGCCTTGATTTATTAGTAGAAAACAGCATCGTTGTAGAACTTAAAGCAGTAGAAGCCCTAAACGATGTTCATTTAGCCCAAATACTAACTTATATGCGTTTGGGAAAATTCAAATTAGGTTTACTCATCAACTTCAATGTCGCAAGATTAAAAGAGGGAATCAAAAGAGTTATTCTTTGAGACCTTCGTGCTATTCTTTGTGCTCATTGTGGTTTATTTTTCTTAAGTAATGGCAAAAAAACACATCCTTATCGTACCCGGTGATGGAATCGGGCAAGAAGTTACCACAGTTGGTAAACAAGTACTAGACCGTATCGCCGAAAAATTCGGCCATGAATTCACCTACGACGAAGCCCTCATCGGCCACGTAGCTATCGAAGCGACGGGAGACCCACTTCCTGAAGAAACACTCGTTAAAATGCGTGCTTCGGACGCCATCTTGTTTGGCGCCGTAGGTCACCCCAAATACGACAACGACCCGTCGGCGAAAGTACGTCCAGAGCAGGGCTTATTGAAAATGCGTAAAGAACTTGGTTTGTACGCCAACCTTCGCCCTATCAAGTTGTTTGATGAATTGTTGGAGGCATCAAGCATCAAACCCGAAATCCTAAAAGGCAGCGATATTCTCTTCTTCCGCGAATTAACGGGCGACGTGTATTTTGGAAAACGCGAGCGTCTCGACGACGGAAACACGGCTTATGACACCATGATTTACAGCAAATACGAAGTAGAGCGTATTGCTCGTAAAGCGTTTGAAGCGGCTCGTACCCGTAGCAAAAAATTGATGTCTGTTGATAAAGCCAACGTTTTGGAGTCGAGCCGTTTGTGGCGCGAAGTAATTCAAAAAATTGCTCCCGAATATCCAGATGTAGAAGTTGAGCATCAGTTCATTGACGCCGCTGCGATGTTACTTATCAAAGATCCACGTCGTTTTGACGTAGTCGTAACGGGTAACCTTTTCGGTGATATTTTGACCGACGAAGCTAGCCAAATTGCGGGTTCGATGGGAATGTTGGCCTCGGCCTCAGTAGGCGACAGTACGGGTGTTTATGAGCCTATCCACGGTTCGGCGCACGACATTACGGGCAAAGGCGTGGCTAACCCATTGGCTTCTGTTCTTTCTGCCGCGTTGTTGTTGGATATTTCTTTTGGCCTAAAAGCTGAAGCAGATGCCATCATTGCAGCGGTTGACAAAGTATTGAAAGACGGTTTCCGCACGCGCGACATCGCCAACAGCGAAACCCCTGCCGACAAAATCCTCGGCACCGACGCCATGGGTGCTGAGTTGTTGAAGCATTTGTAAGTTCTTACCCGTCGGTCGGTTTAGAACCGACTGACGGGTAGACTGAGTTGTGTCAATGGCGGTAAAATTTAGCATTTTGCCGCCATTTCTATTTGTCTGTAACTTTTTTCTTTTTTGCCAATTTATCCATAGCTTTGATTGTCACGTGTGGTGGAATGGTTATATAATAAAACATCTTATAAATCTTATGTAACAGCAAGGTTATGGCCCTTTTTTCTTTCAAATGTTCTAAATGTGACAAAATTCATGAAGGAATTCCAAGCTTCAATTTCGCAGCACCACTTCATTATTATACCATAAATAAGGAAGAAAGGTCTGAGAGAACTTTTCTTACCTCTGACACTTGTGTAATTGATGACAATGCTTTCTATGGTAAAGGTTTCTTTGAAATTCCAATAAATGGATTAAAGGACGTCTTAAGTTTCTCGGCATGGGTTTCACTGAGTGAAGCTAACTTTTTAATCTTTCAAGATCTCTGGGGAATTTCAGATGCTTCATTACAAAAGCCAATGTTTGGTTGGTTTTCTTCTGATATTTATGGTTTTGGTGATTGCATAAATCTCAAAACAAATCTAGTTTTTCAAGACAATAATAATAGACCAATTATTGATTTTGAGCCAACAGACCACCCTTTATCAATTGCAGCAAGAAAGGGGATTTCAAAGGATAAAATGATTGAAATTGTTGAATACTGTATTCATATTTGGCAACAGAATTTAGCTGAAGAATAGTGGTTTTATCAATAGCTGAACTTTCCAACTGTATTTGGTGGTTTCAGTTATTCTTTCTTGGAAATCTAAAAAAGCTTTCTCATCCAAAACCTTTACCTTTGTATTCTTAAAAATTACGACCATGAGTACAGCACAAATCATTTACGAACAGTATAAGGTACTCCCAAAAAAAGTAAGAGAAGAGCTCAAGTCTTTAATTTTAAAGGAAGATCAGCCATCTGCCCTAATGCAAGAAATTGAAGCAGGATTGAAGGAAGTAAAACTTATGCAGGAGGGCAAACTGCCGAGCCGCACCTTAGATGATTTAAAAAAGGAGTTGAAAGATGCCCAATAAAGTCAAAATCACTTCCTTTTTTGAAGCCCGTTACAAACGTCTCACAAAAAAATTTAATACACTAGAAGCCGAAGTTGACGAGTTGGTCGAACAGCTGCTTGAAAACCCCGCACTGGGAGCTTCATTAGGTGCAGGTTTGTACAAGATTAGGTTGGCAAGCAAGAGCAAAGGAGGTGGCAAAAGCGGTGGCTTCCGAATAATTACCTATCTTATTTCGGAGCGGGAAGATGGTATTGATATTCATTTGATAACGATGTTTGATAAGTCAGAAGAAAGTAGCATCCAAAAAGATACGCTGGTAAAGATTGTCAAGCAGTTGTTTGGATAAGCATAGAATTATGGCGTATTGGTTAAAAAATACCTTTTCAAAGCCCCATCTTGCCATCGTTTGGACGGTGGTTATTTTGGGGCTTTGCTCTATTCCACGTCAAGAAATGCCCGATGGAATGGGTTCTGACAAACTCCATCATTTTGGAGCATTTGGTATTTTGGGGGCACTTTGGTACTGGGCTAAACCTAATCCTTGGTGGGTAATTATCAGCGGAAGTTTGTACGGGTTATTTATTGAAGTATGGCAATATGTGATGCCCATTGGCCGCACATTTGATTTGTATGACGCCTTGGCCGATGCGGTTGGGGTAGTCGTCGCGGTGCCTATTGCGCACTTGATTTGGAAATATACTTAAACCTATGAGGTTTGAATAAAACCAAATAATAAACCTCAGAGGTTTAAGCAGCTATACACCGAAACCTATGAGGTTTGAACGAAATCGAATAATAAACCTCATAGGTTTCAAGAACCAACCTCGTGAGGTTGTAATAACCTCGACTTAATAATAAAACGTACCCCCATTGGTATCTCCAACGAAAAACTAGCCCCTCTACCAGGCACGACGTCGAGCGTTAAATGCGTATGTTTCCAATACTCAAACTGGTCGCGCGACATATAAAATTCACAACCGTGGATTTCTCCCAGTTTCACATCAGTTTCATTCAACATCAACTCCCCTACCTCAAAGCACATGGGCGCTGACCCGTCGCAACAGCCTCCACTTTGGTGAAACATCAGTTCTCCGTATTTGGCACGTAATGTATCAATGATCTGCTCTGCGTCTTTTGTAACTGCGATTCTGGACATAGCTATATTTATTAAAAAACCTGTGAGGGTTTAGCCCCACAGGTTTACCCTCTTCCCTACTAGCCTAAAAGAACCCTAATTTATTTTTGTCGTACGAAATCAACATGTTTTTGGCTTGACGATAATGATTTAACATCATTTTATGCGTCTCGCGGCCAATTCCTGATTTCTTGTATCCACCAAATGGCGCATGTGCTGGATACGCATGGTAGCAGTTCACCCAAACACGACCCGCTTGTACCGCACGCGCTACTTTGTAGGCTTGGTGCGTGTCACGCGTCCATACCCCTGCGCCGAGGCCATAAAGTGTATCGTTGGCAATCGCAATCGCTTCTTCTTCGGTTTTGAAGGTTGCTACACACACCACTGGCCCAAAAATTTCTTCTTGGAAAATGCGCATTTTGTTGTTGCCCTTAAACAAAGTCGGTTTAATGTAATATCCGCCTTCAAGTCCTTCGTTATAAGCAGCTCCACCACCCGTTAGCAATTCGGCACCTTCTTCTTTACCAAGGTCGATGTAATGAAGGATTTTTTGGTACTGATCATTAGATGCCTGTGCTCCCATCATCGTACTTGGGTCAAGAGGGTGCCCCAACTTAATGGCTTCAATGCGCTCTACTACCCGCTGGATAAACGCGTCATAGATAGATTCATCCACCAAAATACGCGACGGACACGTACATACTTCGCCTTGGTTGAGAGCAAACATGGTTGCACCTTCCAAACATTTATCGAAGAATTCGTCGTCGGCATCCATGATGCTTTTGAAGAAAATATTTGGTGATTTTCCTCCCAGTTCAAGCGTAACAGGAATAATATTTTTAGACGCATATTGCATAATCAACTGCCCCGTTGTTGTTTCTCCCGTAAACGCAATTTTATTGATACGAGGGCTAGATGCCAACGGCTTTCCTGCTTCGATCCCAAACCCATTTACGATATTCAAAACTCCCGCTGGCAATACTTCCTGAATCAATTCGGCCAATACCATAATCCCCACGGGCGTTTGCTCGGCAGGTTTCAAGACTACACAGTTTCCAGCAGCCAGTGCTGGTGCTATTTTCCAAGCCGCCATCAACAACGGGAAATTCCAAGGAATGATTTGCCCTACTACGCCAAGCGGTTCGTGCACAATCAACGACAATGTGTTGGAATCCAACTCCGACGCTGAACCTTCTTCTGCCCGAATCACTCCCGCAAAATAACGGAAATGGTCAATCGCCAACGGTAAATCAGCCGCTTTTGTCTCACGGATTGGCTTTCCATTATCCCACGTCTCAACGCTCGCCAATAAATCTAGGTTTGCTTCCATGGCATCGGCAATTTTGAGCAAAATATTACTCCGAGTCGCCACTGATGTATTGTTCCAATAAGGAGCTGCGGCCCAAGCTGCATCCAAGGCAAGATTAATATCGTCTTCAGTCGAACGAGCTACTTTCGTAAATACCTGACCATCAACAGGAGAAGTAGTTTCAAAATACTCTCCCTTTACAGGGCTAACCCATTGTCCGCCAATGAAGTTATCATAGTGGGTTTTGAAGATTGGCTTCGCTACCAAGTTGTTTTGTTGGGTGATTACAGTTGACATAGTTTTAAGGGCTTTGTGTTACAAAAAGATTTTGCACAAAACAACCTTCAAAAAATCACATTTAATTGACCTATTCTGCACACCATTTTCCCTATCCTATCAACTGATTGCACTATTCTATCAACTGTTGTACTATACTACCATTGTATGCGTTTTTGAAGTACTTTTAGTATGATTTTAAGAATTAATACAACAAATTCTTTAGCAACATATAACCATGGTTGAGTTGAATCCCTTGCATTATCAAAACCGCCGCCTCGAAACGTTGGTAGAAAATCGTACCCTGCATACGCTTAACAATGCAGAACTTAACATTTTTGAGACGCACCAAAAGGCGGCGCAAGTGATGTTGCAGTTTCATGAGCCTGTGTTGGCAAGTATGATACGCGGTAAGAAAATTATGCACCTTCAGAATACGCCTTCGTTCGGGTTTTTGCCTGGGGAATCAGTGATTTTGCCCTCCAACGAATTGATGTGTATTGATTTTCCAGAAGCTACCGAACAAAACCCTACGCAGTGCCTAGCTTTGGCTTTCAACGAAGCGAAGCTCCAACAGGCCGTCAATTTGCTCAATGAACGTGGGCTGAAACAAAATGGGAAGGAATGGAGCATGACCGATTATAATTATCATTTTACCAACGACATTGCCATCAACCAAATCCTCCAACGGCTTATTTTTATTTTCACTGAAAACCACCCTTCTAAAGATATTTTTGCCGATATGCTGCTCCAAGAGCTTATCATCCGCATTTTGCAAACTGAATCGAAAAGTATTTACCTTAAAAAGTCTTACACCCAACCCAACAACGACCGTATTTCGTTTGTCCTTAACTTCATTCGGGAAAATATCACTGAAGACCTTACCATTGAGTTGCTGAGTGAAAAAGCCTACATGAGTGAGTCCAATTTTTATCGTACGTTTAAGCACGAGACGGGTTCTACTCCCATTGATTTTATCATCGAAGAGCGTCTAAAATTAGCAGAAAGTCTGCTTCGTGACCCTAAAATGAGCGTCAAAGAGGCTTTCATGGCCAGTGGGTTCAATAGCTTTTCGTACTTCTGCCGCATTTTTAAGAAAAAGAAAAACCTCTCACCTACCGAGTTCAAGGAAAAATCAAATCAGCTTAAAAATCGGCCTGCGGCGTAAAACAAAGTGCGTCGGAGACGCGGTACCATACCCGTCCCGAAACGCAGTTTAGCACGAGCAAGCCTTATTTTTTTCCAGCAAACTTCTTCATAAACACATACACAGCAATCGCCAACCGCCAAGCAGCCCGCTTAACAGTATCTAGGCCAAATGCCCACGTGATGTAGAAGCTTTTTTGAAGTGACCCATAATTTTCTTCTATGTATTTTTTTGCGTTTTGTTCTGCATCTTGATAAACCTCAAAATGCGTTTTGGATTTAGTCCCGCTTCCTGAGCTATCAAAGGGCGAATGCTTTGCATAATCATCAATGGGAAAAGAAATAAATTTATACCCTCTTTTATAAATTTCGTGACTCCAAACAGTCCCTAAATCTACACCGCCCCACGAGCCTCCGTAACAACCTAGATCCCCATTTGGAAGCGTTTCTTTGCGGTATTTTTGAACGTCAATTAATGCACAATACTCATTAAGTCGGCATTCTGGGAGCAAGTGAATTCTTCCTTCCTTCAAAACCTTCAACTGTATGTCACGGCGTGGTGTTTCGTGCTTTTCTGTGAGCTCAATTGCTTCCTCTAGCGAAGGCACATAATGTTCATAGCGATTACTATTGCATTTATTTCCCCAATTAGGCCCTGCCGGGCAGCTCCAACATTGTCCAACCGAGCCTACTCCAATATTATTTTGCGGCGATTCTTTTATTAGCTTAATCATCTCCCCCACAATATTTTTATGAAATAGCATGTCGTTGTGCATCACAACTAAATACGCTTTATCTGTTATTTCAAGTGGGTACTGAAACATGATACTGTGTCGAAAACGCGAATCAGATTTTGTTCGCTCATAATCGCTCAAGCCAACGGGAATAAAATAACGTGGATAATACACCGACAAGTTTACCCCTGTATTTCGGAAGTAATCTATCACTTTGTAAATACCAATGTAGTCATTATGAGGCTGAACCCGCTCCCTGGCAAGATATATGGTATCAATATGCTCACCACAGTGCGCTACAAGGCTTTTTATGGCAATAATTGTGTGGTGCGGCTTTCCATAAAAAGCAATCGCAACATCTACTTTTAAAGAACCAGATTCATTGTTGGTAGATTTATCTGAAAATAATGGCTTGCTCATGGGTGTAGCATCTTATAGTACCTAAGTAATCGACTGATTTTTAGTTGGCGTGTTTTTACATCAGCCCAATCCAGTCGTTTCTTTATTCACTAGCAAAATAGTATATTTAAAAGAAAACCAACCAATTATTTACTATGAAATTTCTAGCTTAAACCTAATTTTGCCCTAAAATAGACTCATTTATGCTTTATTTAGAAACCCCACGCCTGTATTTCCGTGTTTTTCAACCCGAAGACGCCACCGACCTATTCCGAATCGAAGGAGATGCCGATGTTATGCGATTCATCCGTACGCCAGCGGCCGATATTTCTCATAGCCACCAGCGCATTGCCAACGAACTCGTTTACGCCGCCGAAAACGCAGGATTAGGACTATCTGCTTGTTTTGAAAAAGAAAGCGGGGTATTTGTAGGACTTGTAAAAATCAAACACATCGAAAATACCGACGCCATCGAAGTAGGCTATGGGTTTGTCCCTGAAGCTTGGGGGAAAGGCTACGCCACCGAAGTGACTCGTGCATCCATCGAACATCTTCAAACGAATTTTACAGGACGCCCCATCATCGCCTTTATCCACCCCAATCATCATAGTTCACGGCACGTATTAGAAAAAGCGGGCATGAAGCAAGTAACAACCGTCTTTGAAGGGCATGAAGATGCGGTTGTCTTTGAGTTTATGGCTTAACTTCTCACATTTCCCCCTCTACACCCAGCCCAAACAGTGCAAAATCGTACTTAACGGGATCATTGGGGTCGAGTTGCTTGAGGTTTTCGGTGAGTTCTAGAGCTGTTTGCCAGTCGGTAGTGGGACGCTGAATAAGACCCAGTTTACGCGCTACCCGATCTACGTGTACATCGCACGGGCATATCAATTGCGAAGGTTTCAGGGCATTCCAAAGGCCAAAATCAACTCCTTTATCGTCTTTGCGCACCATCCAACGCAAAAACATATTGAGCCGCTTACACGATGATTTTCGCACAGGCGTGGCAATGTGTTTACGGGTACGTTCTGGAAAATCTTCGAGGCTAAAAAACAACTCATGAAAGCCTGCAAGACCCATTTCGACGTGAGGTGCCTCCACGGGAAGAGCATGAACAAACGCGTCTTCTAGCGAGTGATGATGTTGGTAAAAGTGCTTAAAAAAATGAAGGAAATAGAGTGTATCAGTCGCGTTGAACGTCCGATGTTTGAAGTTTAAAAAACGCTTTAGGTCAGTGTCCGTGTGATTACGTACAAAATCGTAAGGAGCGCCGTCCATGAGTTGAATCAACTCTTGGCATTTGTTGATAATCGTTTTTCGCTGTCCCCACGCCAATACTGCCGCCCAAAAACCCATAATTTCGATGTCTTGCAACTTCGAAAACTGGTGCGGAATACTGATAGGGTCGTTGGGGATAAAATTGGGCTGGTTGTACTGAGCTACTTTTTCCTCCAGCAGCTCCACCACATAGTTGGTCATTAGATACTACGACCTCCCTTTAACACCCACACTAACCCTCTCGAAAGTCCCGAAAATAGCAGGACAATCCCCGTAAATATCCACGTAAAAAGCGAAATAACTGGGTAAAAAATAGTAAAAGCAACGCTCCAAATGCGAAACCCAAGGGATTTTTTGATTTGTTCGCGTTCTTGGCGGCGAGAAAGCATTTTTATTTATGTTAATGGTAATTAGTACAAATTTCGGTTTTTGAATCGAAAACAAAAAATCAATTTGTGAGCACTTTATTTTACCGCGACCCAAGGAGATAAAACAATTGGATCGTTGCCCCGCCCGTGCCCGTTACTAAACCATTAGACAACCGCAATCCTTGGCCTGGCAGGTAGGGATAATTTCGATTCCCAAACGCTGAAATAGCCATCGCATTGCGTGCCAATAATCGTGCTTGTAGGCGTTTAAATAGTAAAAATTGCGCTCCTAAAGTAAAATCTACCCCTGCTTCCCCCCCAGCTTTTGAGGGAACAGCCGTGGTATAACTTGGAAAATACTCGCCGTCAAGTACGATGTTTCCTTCTGCTTTGGTGCGAGACAGGGTAAGGTAATATCCCCAAAAGAAGCTCACGGCCTTATGTTTAGTAGCACTATGATGTTCTCTGCCAAGTTTAAGATAAATCCCCATTATCCGTTGTTGAAGGCGTTGGGCTTGTAGATGTTCTAACGAAGCGTATCCTAGCCCCAGCGTTATCAATTTAGAAGTATTTGCGCGCCCCAACTGCACATACACTTCTCCAATTCTAGGATTATAAAGACGCGCCTTTTCGTTCGTCACCAAACCACTTATTACTGTTTCGCTTTGAGAAAAAGCCATAAAAGGGAGATTTTTGAAGCCATCTACTCCTACAGCATGAAGTCGCAGTGGTTGATTTTGTGCTTTTACAAATAATGAAACTACCCCTAACCAAAATAACATCAACCATTTCATATCTCTACAATTTGAACATTTAACCCTCCCCCACTACTATTGTTTCCGTAATAATAACTACCATACTGCACCTCTACCCGTTTGAAAGTTGTTGAAATGGTGCGCCCAGACGTTGGCTTTACAATATCTAATAGGTGACCACATCGTTTAAAATTACGCACGGTCGTGGAGTAAAAGACGGTAAGTGTATCTATTCGCCCCTGCTGTTCAAAAATATATGTAGTATGTGATTCGTTCAGATTCAGCGGCAAATACACATCCCCATAGCTCATTTTGCTTGACGATTTTACCCCCACGGAAGGGATGTCTTTCGAGGAACCAATGACTCTAATTTTTGTAAAAACAGGTTTGGAGGTAAGCCAAGTGAATTGCAGAGAAAGAGTAGGTTCGGAGGTGACTCCACACTCTTCGGTACAGCTCCAGCAGCCTACGGCTACCAAAAGAGCAATAGATAGTTGTATTTTCATGGCGTGTTATGAAGTATTATTACCCCAAAAATAAGAAACTATGTTTGAACACCACAGCCAAAAAGTAATCTCTCAACCTCATTTTCAACGTCGAGTTATCAAATATGCTGCCGTGGCAGTCGGCATGATTGGTATTTCGTGGTTGATTGGGGCACTGGGCTACCGCTACCTCACCGACCCGCATATGGGCTGGGTAGATTCGTTTTATAATGCGGCAATGATTTTAGGAGGCATGGGTCCCGTTGATACGCTTCATTCAGACATCGCTAAGGTTTTTGCTTCTTTTTACGCCCTTTTTAGCGGAATCACCTTTTTATCGGCAACGTCCGTCTTTTTTGCGCCCTTTGTTCATCGGTTTTTGCACGTTTTGCACGTCGATTCGAAAGATAGTTAATACATTGTTAGCTAGGTAGTTTTATTTTTTTCCCCGCAGAAAGACGCAGAATTACAAACGCTGATTTTCGCTGAAAAAGGGCTCTATATTTTCATTAATCAGCGCCTTCTGCGACTTTCAATCGGCGTAAATCAGCGGGTAATAGTTAGAGAAACCTACCTAACAATATACTTAACGCACATTATTTTTTATACACCTTTACGTAATCCACCAAAAATACGTCGGGGTAAACAGTGTATTGTAAATCTTTCTTTTCGGATGGAAGCTCCATGCTCAAAATCAGGTACTCTTCAATCCATGAAATCCCGATAGTTACTTCGTAAAACTTGTAGCCATCAATAAAAAAAGCGTATTTGTCGGGCGTCCATTCCAACGCAAAAGTGTGGAATCCTTCGCTCACGCCTTTGAGATAACTTTGCATTCCGCGCGTACTTTTTTGGTTGGGGCCATACGCCCAGTGCACGTTGTGGGAGACAATATCCACACCCAGTTTTTTGAAAAACTCAAAAATATCTATTTCGGCTCCATAAACGGCGGGGTCTTCGCCTTTGGAAATATCGGGCGACTGAATCCAGAACGCCGCCCACACGCCTGGCGATTTTTGCAACTGCGCCCGACATTCAAAATAACCGTATTTGGTCATCAGTTTTCCTTGCGTCCCCACCGCTCCAATCAGAATGCTGTCTCCTTTTTGGATAGCGTGCAATTTCAGCAAGCCGTCCTTCACTTCCACCGCTTCGGGCGACACATACCCTAAGGCACGCGGCCCCACTCCCCTCACCGCCCATTTTTTCGGGTCGAGTTGATTACCATTAAAATTATCTTCCCAAAATAGGGAATACCCTAGCTTTTCGGGCGTAAACTGCTCCTGCGACATCGGCGGCTGGGCAGGACGTTGGGCAAAACAAACCCCAACGCATAAAAAACTAAGTAAAACACCGACAAACGTTTTCATGTGAGGAAGCGTTTAAAACCCTGACAAAGCCGATTTTTTGTAACTCAACACGTATTTCCCCGAGCCCACCGTCACGGTATTGCGCTCACGGCGATTAATCCACTTGGGCTTAACAGTAGAGGCCACCAGCGTTTTCCCGTTGAAAGTGATGTTATTGGTTGGCGTTGGGGGCAAACAAATCGTGGCCGTGGTGTTGACAGGCACCTCAATGGTCATCGTAATTAGGTCACCCTTTTTTTGCCAAGCCGAAGTAATCATTCCGTGGAGCGACCGATGCGCGGCTTTGAGTGAGTTGAGGTTGGCATTCATCGGTTCAGGCTGAATCAGAAACGTCTTAAATCCAGGCGAAGTCTCTTTAATACCCGCCATATTTTCAAACATCCATTCGCAAATAGAACCAAACGCATAGTGATTAAATGAGTTCATTCCTGCGGGAAAACCACCTTCTTTGGTGAAACTATTCCAGCGTTCCCAAATGGTATTCGCCCCGTTTTCAATCTCAAAACCCCACGAAGGATATTCTTTTTGGAACAGCAACTTATGGGCCGTTTCGCTGTAGCCTGTGTTTGAAAGTACTGGCAACATGGGCCGCACGCCCAAAAAGCCCGTGGTGAGTTTATTCCCGTTTTTAACCACCAATTCATTCAGCCATTTCGCCGCTTTGAGGGTATGCGTACTGTCTAAGAGGTTCATAAAGATGGCGTTAGCATAGGCTGTTTGCGTGTGTCCGTCAAAACCCATATTTCCATCCACGTAGCCCCGCCCGTCGCCGTACGCCGCGGCGTTACAAACAAATTTCGCTTCGGCATTGGTGTAGTGTTTGAGAAAAGCCGCCTTCACCTTGGCATTTATTTCCTTAAAATGGCTGGCTTCTTTTTCGTCGCCAATGGCCAAGGCCATTTCCTGCATCAATTGGGCGGAGTACGCGTAATACATCGTAGCCAGCATATCGGGTGGTGTTTTTTTACCCACACTCAACCAGTCTCCAAAACCGCCTTTGGGATCAACTTCGGCAAAGGCGGTTTCCTTAAACACGTACTCGCCTTTGCTTTTTGTTTCTAGAAACTGCATAAATTTCTTCATTTCCGACCAATGCGTTTTGATGATTCGGGTGTCGCCGTAGGAGCGAAAAATTTGGTACGGATAAACAATCCCCGCTTCCATCCAACCAGGTGAATAGGTATCGGTTTTGCGAACCGACGGCGCAGGTGCGTATAGCGGATAGGCTCCGTTGGGCAATTGAGCGTCGTTGAGGTCCACTACCCATTTTGTCCCAAAAGCCGCAATATCGTTGTTGAGCGTGGCACTTTTTACGTACGCTTGGGCATCGCCCGTCCAGCCCAAACGCTCATCACGTTGCGGGCAATCGGTCGGAACTTCCAGATAATTAGACTGTTGCGTCCAAACAATATTATGATACAATTGATTAACAAAAGCATTATCCGTTTCAAATGTTCCTGCTTTTGGCGTCGCCGACGACAGCACCAATCCCAAAATATCCTGAATTCCAAGGCCATTTTTTAGCCCTTCGACCTGCACGTACTGGAAGCCGTGGTAGGTGAAACGGGGTTCGTAGATTTCGCCGTTGGGGTCGCCTTTGGCAATGTACAAATCCGTACCGCGTGCCTTTCGGAGGTTTTCGGTCATGAGTTTTCCGTCGGGATACAGCATTTCACCAAACCGAAAAAGAATAGAATCACCTTTGGCCGCTTTGAAACGTACCTTGATGATACCCGCAAAATTTTGCCCCATGTCAACCAAATACGCTTTTGAACCAACAGGTTTAATATTTTTGGGAGTAAGTCGGGCTACTTCCCGCACAGGGTCACCTGGAAAAGATTGAAGTAGGCGTTCAGTTTTTTCCGAAACCGTCACGACTTTTTTCCAAGCGGCTTCATTGTATCCCGTTTGATTCCAACCCGTTAGTTCTTTGTTAGCATCATACACTTCACCGTTCAGAATGTCCGACTCCACGATGGGGCCATAGTTGGCCTTCCACGTATTATCAGTCGCAATCGTTTCTTTTTGGCCATTGGTGTATTCAATTTCCAACTGTGCTTTTAACGCAGGTACATCACCGTAAAAGTTTTTGACAACAGGATTTCCTACCAACAACGCATACCCCAAATAGCCCGCGTACCAACCGTACGAAAGGATAGACCCCAGCGCATTTTTGCCAAGTTTCAGTTCTTTACTTACGTCAAATGTTTGGTAATAGAGGCGTTTGTTGTAGTCAGTCCAGCCAGGGGTGAGGTAATCGTTTCCGATTTTTCGCCCGTTGATTTGAAATTCGTACAGCCCAAGTGCCGTTACGTACAATCGCGCTTTTTTGATGGTGCCTTTTACGTCAATTTCTTTGCGAAGAAACGGAGCGGGTGGTAGGTGGTATTCTTTTCCCTTTCCTAAATGGTTCAGATTAAGCCCGATAAAACTGGCTTTCCAATCATTTTTTTGTAGCAAACCCATTTCCCACCTTGCAGGTTCACTCCACGACCCAGGCGCATTTTTTTTATCCCAACTCCTTACTTTCCAATAGCAGATTTGGCGCGATTCCAGCGGTTTACCCGCGTATTCAATTTGGGAAGTAGTTTCTCCAGCCACTTTTTTGCTGTCCCACAAATCGGCTTTGCCTTCCTCCAACAGCGCCACCGAAGTCGCCACCAAAATTTGATAGCCCGTTTGGTATTGACTGTTGACGGCCGAAGTCAGCTCCCAGCTCAAACGCGGCTGAGTTACGTCCGTCACGGGGTTGATTTTGTATTCGCACCGTAAATAAACGGCCTTGAGGTCGCTTTGTGCATACACGCTAACGCCCAACAGCAGGGCGGCTGCCAAGGAAAAAAATCGTTGAAACATATCAGTTAAGGGTTTTCACTACTACTACAGGCAAAATTGAAAGAAATACTACCCACAACTATCCTTCACTACCCTACCCATCGGTTGTCAACGCGCTTTTTGTTTCCAAGTTTGGTACTGAGTGCGCATGGTTTCGAGTTGAGAAAGGTAGTTTGCGTCCTTAGCCCGATTCATTTTCTCGTCGGGGTCGTTGCGGAGGTCGTACAGTTCTTCGTAGTTGTGCTCAATGTACTTCATGTATTTCAGGTCGTTACGCACTACCCCTTCCACCTTAGGCAAACGAGGCGAACCCAAAAACGTATGCTCGTAAAAAAAGGCGCTTCGAGCGATTTGTTTTGGTTTCGTCACGAGTTCCGCCAAGTTTACACCTTGCATTTCGGCAGGCACCTGAACTCCCGCCAATTTCAAAATCGTTGGCGCAATGTCAATATTTAGGGCAAATTGAGTAGGTGTTTTTTGGCGGAGCTGCGGATTACGGGGGTCGTACAAAATAAGGGGCACTCGAATCGACTCTTCGTGGCCAAACCATTTTCCCGACAAGCCGTATTCGCCCAAATAATAGCCGTTGTCGCCCATAAAAATAATCACGGTGTTAGAAGCCAAGCCTTTGTCTTGCAAGGCTTTCATCATGTTTCCAACGACTTCGTCCACGCCGCTAATCAGACGATAATACTGTCGCACGCTTTCTTGGAACATTCGGTTTCCGTCAAACTGAAAATACCAGCGTTCGCGGGCAATGTTTTTATCGGTTCGGAAAAAATCGGGAAACGATTGCCAGTACTTCGGGTCGGCTTTTTCGGGTTCAGGAATCGAATCGTTGGCGTACATTGGCTTATAACGTTCTTGAACAATAAACGGACGCGGGTCGCCGTCTTGGATGTGCGGCGCTTTGAAACTCACCGACAAGCAAAACGGCGCATCGGGTTGGGTTTGCGCCAAAAACTGTTGAATATCGTTGTTGACTTTATCGGTATGGTGAATAAAATTACCTTGTGCGTCCTTCATTTCGTAATCGGGCTGTGGTTTTTCCGAACCCGCCCAAAAATCGAAGGCATTGCTAGGCTGTGCTTTGGGTTCTCCAACGCCGTATTTTCCAATAAAACCGATTTGATAACCTGCCTTTTTCAACAACAGCGGATAAGTATTGGCCAAAGCAGCGGGCTTAAAACTGGTATTAAAATCTTCGATTTTGTGCCGTGACATGTACTGCCCGCTCAAAATACTCGCTCGACTCACGCAGCAAATGGCCGTCGTAACATACGCCTTTTTGAAAAGGACGCCGCGCGCGGCAAGTTGGTCCAAATGTGGTGTTTTAATAATTGGATTTCCCATCGCTCCCAAGGAGTTCCATCGGTGGTCGTCGGTGAGGAGGAAGATGATGTTGGGACGAGAAATTGACGATGGGCTCTTAAAGGAAGAAAAAGTAAAAAGAGCCAAAGAGATAGCAACAAACCAAGAACTGACCCATTTCATAGCGCGTGCAAGATAACTTTACACTAGAAGCGACAAGCGTAGAAATTTTACTTTTGCTTTGATTGAAAGCGCGTTAACTGCTCTTCAATGTACGGGTCATTGATTTTTTGTTTAGTTAAAAAATCATAGGCTTTACGAGCCACAAAATTATTGTCACTACGTAATAAATCAGCAATAGCCCGCCCCGTAACAGGGTCATTTATTTTTTTTATTCTCAAAAGCTCCAATATACTAGCCACCGACTCCCCTTGAAGTGAGGGCAAAGCCGAAGTAAACAAAGCCACCATCTCTGGTGTCAACGAAGATGCCATTTTTAGCTTTTCCACAATAAGTTTTTTAATCGCGTAGTTGTTTTTCAAAAAAGCCATTGCCAAACCTCGTTGAATCGTCGAGTCCGTTGTAGGTAATTCCCTAATGATTTGTTCCGAAAGATTATATTGATTGTCCTGAATAAGCGATATTACTTTTTGCTGCAACAAAGTATGTGCTGAAATAAAAGGTCGGACACGGCGAACAGCCCACATTTTATCCCCCAAATCATTGCTTTCCAGTATTTTCAAAAGTAAATCAGCCGAGAGTGTTTTTTGGGTCAACTTTTCTATTTCTAGCTGAGTTGGTCCATACACCAAATGCCATAATTTATAAGTTGTATAAGCTGCGCCCTTGATGATGTAGTCGAGTACGTCGGGCGCAGTAGGCGACGACACTGCATCCACTTTTTGAACGTCCACAGCAGCTTTTGGCACTAGGGCATTGTAGGTAAAAGTGCCGAGAGGCGATAAAGAATCAGCAAGTATCTCGCTCAAACGTGTGTATTCTTCGGGAGTAAAAGGGTCATGATCGGTTTTACTCAAAAACTCTCCTTTGGGTAGCTCAAACCCTAAATATCGACCTGTGGGATTCCAATAAAGCGTAGCTACCAACATACGGCACTTTCCATCAAAGCAAACATTGCTTTGGATGTGTCTAAAATACGAAACAGGACACCCTTCCTGAGATACTGCCTGAAACAAAGTATCTGTACCTGTTTCCTCTTCAAAATCAACAAGATAAGGGATTGTTTTGGCTACGGGTAATGCAAGTGTGTATGGCCGAAAATAACGGATAGGCTCCGCCACTTCAGAGACAAAACCGCCGATTCCCCACAGTAAAAGAAATAAAGCAGTTAACTTCAATACGCTTATTAGTTTCAACGACATATAAGTAAGTAATGTGGGCAGGCCATAGCGTGCCTACCCAACATGTATTCACCATTCTATTTATACAAACGTGGGCACAATACCGCCGTGCTCTTCAATAAGCTGTTTAATCTCTTTTATTGATACTTCGAGTGGACTCTTATTTTGAAGACTTGCCAGTACCGCCGTAGCTCCTGCCGCTTGCCCCATTCCCATACAAGATGCCTGTACCCGCAATGCCGAATTGGCCAAACGGTCGCTGCTGACACAACGACCCGCCACCAAAAAATTACGACTGTTTTTGGGCACCAACGCTCGCAACGGAACCGTCGGGACAATGCCCTCATTCAAGTGATCAGGTACGACGCCATTCTCATCGTGAACGTCAATCGGATAATATGAATACGAAACCGAATCGTCGAACATTTTACCCGTTACGTAGTCGGCATGGGTAATTTTGTAGTGACCATCAATCCGAAACGTTTCGCGAACGGCCGTTTCGTTTTGCATGTCAATCAGTTTTGTTTTTTCTAACCCAGGTAAGCTGCGCAAAAACCGTAGCGTATCTAATAACGCTTTCCGTCCTTTCAGATTAGCTACAGTGTGCGTTTCGGAGGTAGTAGAATCAGCCCCCATGACGTGCGAAATGTTGTCACCTGCCGAGCGTAACACCCCTGCGATATTGTTACGAAAGTCGGTTTTTACCAACTCTCCTTTCTGGATAGCTTCTTGATAACGCGCTTGAATCAGCTTTAAATCCAACGATTTAAAATCATATCCTCCAATTTGAAACATTAATGAACCTGGCTGCGTCTCGGCTTCACGTAGTACAGGAAAACCTGCCATTGAGGTCACAAACGCGTTTCCTGTACAGTCAATGAGTTGGTTACAAGAGATTTCGGCAATCACTCCTTTTCCCATTGTTTGCACCAGCCAACCGTTTTTTTGCGGCGTTACTTTGGTGGGGGTTTCATAAAAACGCAATTGTACTCCTGCCTCCACACACTTTTCTTCGATAAGCATGGCGTATAACTGACCATTAAGGCGCACTTGATGCCGTGGGTGATTTTTACCGTGGGGAATAGAAAAATTCGGCAATTGATCATCGTTCATAGCGACGGCAGCCTGTACCAACTCCCAGCCAATCCCACTAATGACCTGTTTGCCCCACGCAAAAAAAATACCAGGGAAAGCCACACCTCCAGTAGTAGTGGTGCCGCCCAATTGGCTTCCGTTTTCAACCAAAATGGTTTTACGGCCAGCACGCCCTGCCTGAATAGCAGCAATCACCCCTGCTGTTCCACCACCAACTACCAATATATCTGTTTTTAAGCTCGTTTTTTTTACGGAATAAGGCGCTTGGAGAACCTCCCCTTTTTCCAATATGGGAGTCGATACTCCCAACGAAAGGCTTCCTAATGAGGCTAATGCCGCTCTTCGTTTCATTTTTTCCATAAAATAGTTTTTTAAAGTCCCAAGTGCTAATAGCCTGGATTTTGGTCTTTGACAGGATCCATTGCTTTGTTAAAGTTAAGCTCTGACGTTGGCACAGGCCATAGCAAATGCTTATCAGCAACATTGACATTTTTGGCCGCTTTTATCGCCTCTTTCACTTTTCCAATTCGTTTGAGGTCAAGCCAACGTTTGCCCAAATACAAAAATTCGTACGCCCGTTCTTGGATGACTGCATCCACAAACGTCGAAGCGTTGTAATCAGCTAATACAAAATCGACCGAAGACACTGCGGTAGGAGTTTTACCATAACCACGGCGACGAACTTGGTTCAGCGCCTCCAATGCTTGAGCTGTTGGGGCATTATTGACACGGGTAGCCGCTTCGGCGTATATCAACAATACATCGGCGTAGGCATACACGGGGTCATCGTTTCCTGCTCCTGTTTGGCTAATAGCCTTTTGGTCAGCAAATTTGGAGCTAATCACCGTATTGGCTCCTAACCCAATGTTAACTTTTTCCCAAAGCGACTTGCGAATATCAGCATCATTCCAGCCCTTATACAGCGGCTCGGTGGTTTGGCCATAGACCACATACGCCCCCCCGAAATTGAACAGGTTCGTACTCGGATGGTTGGTAATCCAGAGCATATAATTTCCTTGATCCACTTGACGAGTGTATTTCAAATAGAAAATCTCTTCAGTCGTCGATACTAATTCTGGGCCATAGACTTTTGTTTGAAAATCAGCTTTTGAGGCAATGGGTACCAGCGAAAACTTACCACTTTTTATCACTTCATCAGCTTTGTCTCGTGCTTCGGTGTATTTACCTAAAGTCAAATACACATCGGCCAAGAGCGTCTTAGCAGCCCATTTTGAAGGACGGCCCACGTTTGCAGGCTTATCGGGAAGGTTTGTTTCTGCTTCTTTCAAATCGGCTTGGATAAGTGTATATACCTCTTCTACGCTACTACGACGTAAATCAATCTGAGTCATATTTTCCTCCGTACGAAGCGGTACTCCTGCCCAGTTGCGCACCAGTTGAAAGTAGTTAAATGCGCGTAAAAACTTGGCTTCACCTACGTACTTATTGATGTCGGCAGGGCTAATCGCTTTCCCTTTGGGAGCATTCTGAATCACCAAGTTGGCATTACGAATACTTAGATAAAACGCATTCCATAAACCAGCTACCCGACTGATGTTGGCATCATTGAGTCCTTGGTGTTCGTGAAGAGGTGCCCAGCTTCCTCGCCCGTAGGCGTAGTCTGCTTGGCATTCCAACGACGTTTCATAAACGGCGTAATTCGTACTGCGTAAAGGGCTATAAATGGCATTGGTAGCAGCCTCTACTTCCGCCGCAGTATTAAAGAAATTTTCGGCAACGATAAACTTGGGTTCTTCCTTCAATAACTGTTCGCACGAAGACAGGCCAAGTACCAACACGACTCCTAGCCATTTTTTATTCCACAGGGTTGAAGGTATTTTTATAAAAGAAGATAATGACTTTTTCATATTGCTAGGGAATTAAGCAGTGAACTGAAAAAATTAAAAACTAACACGAAGCCCAGCCGTCACCGACTTAGCCGTTGGGTAACTGTTGTGGTCTATCCCCTGAATGGTTGAGTTAGAGCCGCCGCGTGAGTTGACCTCAGGATCCCACCATGAGTAGTTGGTAAAAGTGAGCAAGTTTTGGCCACTGCCATATACTTGTGCGCTACGAACCCACTTGATACCCCATTTTTCGAGTGGTAAATTATACGCCAATTGAATGGTACGAAGGCGCAGATATGAGCCATCTTCAATGAAGCGATTGGAAACGCGCGTAGTGGTGTTGCGACTAATAATCGGGTACTTCGCATTGGGCGTACTTGGCGTCCAGTGATTATAAAGTACTTCGCGAGGCATATTCAGCCCAAAACCATAATCCATTGTATTAACAATCGAACTTACATTAAACAAATCATTGCCCTGAACCCCTTGAATAAACAAAGACAGGTCGAAGTTTTTGTAAGACATGGTCGAGTTAAAACCATAGATAAAATTAGGATTAGGGTCGCCAATGTAGGTTTTATCCGTCTGGGTAATCGTACCGTTTCCATCTAAATCTTTGAACTTAATCGCCCCTTTTTCGGTATAACCGTCTTCTACATATCCCCAAAACTGCCCAATAGGTTGTCCTTCTCGCAAGATGCTTGTCACGTCATTGATAACGACTACGTTGACATTACCCGTGAGAATATCCCCTCCACCGTAAAGCTTTACTACTTTGTTTCGGTTAAATGAAATATTGGCGTTGACATCCCACTTAAAAGCCCCTGTAAATAGCCGGCTATCGATGCCAAATTCAAAACCTTTATTTTGGACTTCACCAATGTTTTGAATGGTGGACGTAAAACCAAGCGATGAAGGTAAAACAACCGTATTAAGCAAATCGCGGGTGTTTTTGATGTAATAATCAGCCGTTAGAAGTACTCGGTTATTTAAAATTCCCACGTCCACCCCTATATCCTTTTGTTCCGTTGTCTCCCATTTCAGATTTCCTGGTAGGCGAGTTCCTGGAGAAAAAGTGGTAAACAGCGCATCGTCAAATACAGTGCGGAAAGACGAAAGCTGGTTGAGGGTAGCGTACGGGCTAATGGCCTGACTGCCCGTTAGCCCCCAACTTGCGCGAAGTTTTAGGTCAGAGACAAACGGGATAGTTTTCATAAACTCTTCGCTCGAAACCCGCCACGCAACGGCTCCCGACGGAAAATACCCCCACTTGTTGCCTTCACTGTAGCGAGACGAGCCATCGCGGCGAATGCTGGCAGTAATCAGGTATTTATCTTTAAGGTTATAATTGACTCGCCCTAAATATGACAGCAACACACTTTTGGAATAGCCCGATTCTGGAATGCCTGGCGTAATGGCTGAACCAAGACCTCCCGTTTCAATAATATCACTCAAAAAGCCTGTGCCCGAAGCCGAAAGCGTCGTTGTCACAAAATCTTGGTATGTAACCCCTGCTACTGCCGAGATGTTGTGCCCTTGTCCAAACGTCTTGTTATAACTGATGGTGTTTTCGTTCAGTAAGCTTGTTTGCTGCGTTGTGCTTACGCTCGCTCGGCCAAGCGAATTGATGTAATTGCGCGTGGTGTAGTTGTCGGTACGGTCATCGGCATTTTCAATTCCTCCCGATATTCTGACCGTGATTTCAGGAATAGGGTTATAAATCAATGCCGCATTCGCCAATACGCGGTTGGCTTTGATTCGGTTGGTCTGCTCATTGATAAAGTTGAGCGGATTGATTAAGTCTGTGGCCACAAATGGATAGGCAATCGCTAATACGCGGTACGAGCCATCGTCATTGTACGGCATGAGGGTAGGAGGTGCTGAGATAGCCGCCGAAATCATAGAATTTCCGCGCGACCCTCCTTCACTGTCGCGGCGGTCGGTTTTTAGCCTTGAAAGTGTGGTAGAAAGGTTGACGCTAAACTTATCGCTTACTTTATGAGTTAGATTTGTACGAAGTGAATAACGTTTATAATCGCTGCCTTTGATAATACCATCTTGCCCAAAAAAGCTCCCTGAAACCGAAAACTGGGTTTTGTCATTTCCTCCGCTGATGTTCAAAGAAGTGGTCTTCATTGGCGCCTTCTGGAACACTAAATTCTGCCAATCGAACCCTTGTCCAAAGCCATCCAACTGTGCTTGCGTAAAATACGGCGCTAGATTATCGTTAGCGGCTTGTTTGTTATAAAACGTGGCATACTCATTGGCATTCATCAAATCAAGTTTACGAATGAGGGTTTGAGACGTAAAACTTGTTTCAAAATCCACTTTTGTTTTACCAGATTTACCTCGCTTGGTTGTAATCAGCACAACGCCATTTGCTCCGCGCGAGCCATAAATAGCCGTTGCCGATGCGTCTTTCAAAATCTCAATACTTTCAATATCAACGTTGTTCAAAATGGTAGGATTGCTCCCCGTAGTCGGAAAGCCATCCACCACATAAAGTGGTTCGTTACTTCCTTGGATAGAGTTTGTCCCTCGAATCCGTACACTCACTCCGCCTCCTGGTGCTCCTGTGTTTTGGGTTACTTGTACACCCGCTGCGCGCCCCGATAAGGCTTGCAATACATTAGCTGTCGGAAAAGAATTTAATTCTTTGGATTTGACCTGGGCTACCGAACCCGTCAAATCGCTCTTTTTCACCACACCATACCCGACTACCACTACTTCTTCGAGTGCTTTGGTATCGACTTTGAGTTTGATGTTGATTTGAGTACGGTTCCCGACAACGAGTTCTTGAGGTTCGTACCCTACAAAGCTGAACACCAACACCGCATCGCCATTGGGTACACTGAGCGAAAACTCTCCGTTGGGGTTGGTGGTAGCACCTCGTTGGGTCCCTTTCAGTAAAACACTGACGCCTGGCAGCGGCTCCCCTTTTTCATTGTCCACCACTGTTCCTTTTACGACTTGGTCGGAAGGAACGGTAGCGTTTGGGACTGGCGTGGATATTTCGTCGGAAAGAGCGGCTTTTTCTGGCATTTTTTTGCGCAATAAAATCCGTGACCCAACGACCTCATACGAAATTTGAAGAGGCTGCAACAGTTCTTTGAGTACCTCCGATAGTTTGTTAGTCGTAGCCAATGAGACTTTTTGGTCGGCTCGAATGGCATTGGGGCTATACACAAACTTGACCCCAGCTTGTTTTTCGATGGTACTAAATACGCGCTTGATTTCGACCGCCTCAATTTTGAGCGAGATGGTCGTGTTCAGCACTTCCTGCGCTTTGGTGTCGCGGGCACTGGCCAACCCACAAAACAGGATTAGCATGGCAAGTTGAGTAACCGTCATTCTCATTGCTTTGAGCAAGAACGCTTTGGTTCGTCCATTTTTTTGCATAGTTTTAACATGTTTTTGGTTTAGAAAGACAAAAACTACCCGCGGTGGTGCTTCACGCCAATGAATTTGCACCGACCGAACGCCAATTCGGTTGCGGGTCACTCTAGGCCGACAGTGTTGCGAGCATTGTCGGCTTTTTTAGACCTTATAGGTTTTGAAAACCTATAAGGTCTGTTTAAAACACTTACTTACAACCTTCGCCATTGATGAACAAACTGGTACCGCGCTGTTCATAAGTGGCATTGATAGATTTACAAATCAAATCGAGTTGGGTATGGAGTGGGAGTTCGTTCAAATCGGCCGTGAACACACACTGATTAAGGGTTTGGTTTTCAACGATTATTTGTACCCCGTACGCATTTTCTAGTTTTTTGAGGACTTTGGGTAAGGGCGTTTCTTCAAATACAAACAAAGACGGAGTGGAGGGCACATGAATCACCACGGGCCGTTCGATTAGGCTGGGTGTAAGCTTCCGAGAGGTTTTATCAAACGTAATTTTCTGGTTAGGTGTCAAAATCACTCCGTTTCGTTGCAATGATTTCTTAGGGGAATTTTCATAAACTGATACGCGCCCCGTCGCTACTACTACCTCAATCGCCTGCGCTTCTTCGTACGACTTTACCGTAAAACTTGTCCCAAGTACTTCGGTTACTAGCTCGCCAGCGTGTACCACAAAGGGCTTGGTTGGGTCATGCTTTACCTTAAAAAATGCCTCTCCTTTCAGAAAAACGCTGCGATTTTTTTGTCCAAAATGCTCGGGGTAGGTAACGCTGCTGTTGGTTTTCAACAATACAATACTGCCATCTTCGAGTTTTATTTCTCGCGGATTGGCTGCGGTATTTTTTACTTCAATACCGTTGGGCGTTTCGATTGCTTGGCCGATAGCCACATCGTTTACATCTATGCGACGGGTATTCCACCAAAAAACGCCTGCCACGACAATCACCGATGCCGCCGCTGCCCAGCCCACCCAACGCCACCGTGGGCGAACAATCTCCGCTTCGGGTGCCCAAACTGTTTGCTGAATATTTTGCCAAAGCCGTTTTTTAACACCGTTTTTTTCTGATTCTTCCAACGTGAGCGATGTATTCTGGAGTAAATGAGCCTGCCAATCATGAATCAGTTTTTCCTCGTCGGGCGTGCAATCCCCCGCGAGGTACTTTTCGAGCAACTGATTAAATTCGTGTTGGTTCATGTGTTTGGTTTGTTATGAAGAAATGGGTGGATTAATTGTCAGAATGAAAAGCTTTCAAATGTTCTTTGAGCACTTTTAGCGATTTGGTAATATGATACTCAACCGCCTTTTCGGATAGGTTTAATTGCCGAGCGATTTCTTTGACCGATTGGTTCTCGAAGCGGCTTAACTTGAAGACTTCCACACTTTTTTCGGGCAATTTTTTCATTGCTTCTTCCACGGCTTTCGACAAGTCGGCAAATTGGACGCTTTCGTCGGTTGCGTAAGACTGGCGGATTTCGTTAAAAATCAAGTATTCTTGAAACTTCCGCTGGGTGATTTGCGACTTGATGTAATTGGTGCTCAGGTGTTTGATAGAAACCACCAAATACGCACTCAAATGACGTATCACACTCACGTGGCGTTTTTGCCAAAGACTTTCAAACAGGTCTTGTACCAATTCTTCTGCTTCTTCGCGGGTGCCTGTTTCGTGGTAGGCCACTCCCAATAATTTATACCAATAGCGGTTGTAAATCTCCTCAAAAGCGGCTTGGCTATCGCTCCTCAGAAAATCGACTAATTGGTCATCGGAAAAGGTTTGGTACTTCATCGCATGGTGTTCGGTTAGTGTATAGTCAATTAAGTCGCCAAAATCCCTAGAATGATTTTAAAAAATCTTCAAAAAATAATATATACTTACCTAACACACACAAAAAATCCCTGCCACTTCGAGTAGCAGGGATTTTCATAAGAAAAGTATTACAGAAACTAACGCGTTTGCACGTAGGCATCCCAGTTGACTTCCGCTTGCGGACGAGCTAGTTGCTTAAAGATAGTTCCACGGTCGAGGCTCACGTCAACGTTGGTGGCATTGAGGCGGTCATAGCGGCGTAAATCCACCCAACGATGTCCCCAAGGTTCACCCCAAAGTGAGTAGCGGCGTTGGAACAAAATTTCGTCGATGAGCGCCTCTTTGGTGGTCGCACCCGTGTAGTTTCCAATTCCTGCTGCCGTACGTATGCGGTTGATGGCCGCTACGGCTTCGGGAGTTTTGTTGAGCTGCGCATTGGCTTCGGCAGCAATCAGCACTAATTCTTCGTTACGGAAAAACTTAATTTCGCTGGTATTCGCCGCATATCGGTTATCTTGATACTGCCCCGCAAGCGGCGTTCCGTCAGATGTTACCGAAACAGGTGCTGTACGACGGAAAAACTTAGCCCGTACCCGAGCATCGCCCGCAATTGTATCATTGATGACCGACGGGTGTACCACCAGTAGCGTACTTACAGCGGCATTTCTAACAAAAAACAACGGATTAAACGCATCTGGCGGAGCGCCGTACGTGTGGGCAGGCCCCGCTTCTAAGCTACCCGTGGCACTGTAAAACGACGCATTCACAGCATCCAAAGCTCCTTGCCAATCCTGACGATAAACGGCCAAGCGGGCTGCAATCGCACGGTTCATTTGGCGAAGTGCCGCAATTGTCCCGAAACCATTACCCGTAAATCCTGTTGTCAAACGAAGTGGAAAATTTCCCGTTCCACCAGCACCAAGTTCGGTGTTGCCTTCGTCCAAAATACGCTTAATCTGCGTAAGCGACTCCGCCAACGGCAAAAATGGCCCTGGGTTTTGTACATCTTTGACGTCAATCCGAATGCCGTTTTCGTATTGACCCATGGCTACAATCAGGTATTGATACGCCATAAGGGTTTTGGAAAAGCCCGAAATCGCATTCTTTTCTTCGGTCGTAAACGTGTTGGTATTGTTCACCGCATCAATAACTGTCAGTGCTTGGCGAATGGCAAAATAGGGTTGCTGGTACGTATTCAAGTATCCAAACATATTTGGGGTTGCTTGACGCCCATTCATCCCGAGCCAGTCAGTTTGCCAGCGTGGATCTGACGCATTTAAGTACCACAATTCACGCCCCAACGTACCAAACAACGCCGTTACGGTAAAAAGGTAATCACGGTGACGTGATTCCAACCCCGTTACTAAGTTTTGCACTTGCGTCCGCGACGCATTTTGGCTCACGCTTCCCAAAGAAGGGTTGTTGGGGTCATTGGGCGTATCTAGAGTAAAAAAGTTACACGAACTCATCAACAACAACAGCCCTACAAAAACCGAGTTTATATTTTTCATTGTCTTTATCATGTTTTAAAATTCAACAACTAAATGACCAAAAAAGCGACGCTGTGTAGGATAAGGAGCGATGTCAACCCCCGACGCTACTGCCTGCAACCCAAACGTAGAAGTTTCGGGATCGTAACCGCGGTACTTAGTGAATGTCAATGGGTTTTGGCAAGAGAAACCTACTTTGACGCGAGATATTTTATTATTGAACCACTTGTTCAAAGAGCTGGTAGGTACGGTATAGTACAAGGCCGCCTCCCGCAAACGAAGATAAGTCGCATCTTGCACCCAGCGGTCGGCACCGTTGTGAGGAGCTAATCCTCGCTGGCGGCCATTAGGAACACCGTCGTTGTTGTCGTCATCGTCCCAGTCAGGAGAGGTTCCACCACCATCCCACAAAAACTCAGTTAGGTTGATGTTATCGCCTCCTTTTTTCCAGTGCCAAAGCATATTGAAATCGAAGTTTTTGAGGAAGTTGATTTCATTGTTCCATGACATTTGGAAGTCGGGCTGATTATCACCCAAAACAAATGCTCCGGTCGTAACTTTATCGGTATTCAAAGGCGTGTCATTGGCATCACGCGCGGGACGTGTTCCCACAATCGTTGTTGGCGAAAACCCTTCTTGGTACAAGAACGTCCCAAGTGTCACCCCAAACGCTCCTAAATTATAGGCTGGAATACCCAATTTGGTCAAAAGGATGTCATTTTTCCACCACAATACGCGCGAGCTCCAGCGGAATTTTTCCTTTTGAACAATGGTTGCCCCCAACGAAAGTTCTACCCCACGGTTTTGGAGCTGGGCCAAGTTGGTAGGAATGGTGCTGATACCCACCGCTGGTGAGAGCTGTAAGTTTTGGATATTGCTGCGTGTTTGTTTGTCGTAGTAAGTGGCTTCGAGTTGAATACGGTTATTAAACAATCCTAAGTCCAACCCAAACTCCAATTCACCCGCACGCTCAGGCTCGATGGCCGCGTTTCCTGCCGCCGTTGTTACAACCGACCCAAGCAAACCACCGATGTTTGCCGAGTTAAGCGGCGTAAACGTTGTTCCAAAACCTGGTACCCCCGCCGTTTCACCGTAGGCTACGCGGGGTTTGATTTGCGAGAAAACAGAGGACAAACTAGAAGAACGAATAAAGTCAAAGTTGGCTAAGTTGATGGCCAACGATGCTTTGGGAAACGCCCAAAACTTGTTGGCATCTCCGATGAGGGTCGATTTATCCCAACGCACCCCCGCCGTAGCGATGATTTTATCATCCCAGTTGGCTTCTTGCTGTACAAACGCGCCTACGTCGGTAATGCTTTGAAAACGTTGGTCAAAAATCTCTTGTACCGTTCCTTGGCGCAAGTTGGTTTGTCCCCCTGCCAAACCACGCGAACGGTTCAACAAACGGTCTTCGCGGAAATTAAGACGAACCGCTCCAGCCTGCGACGTGAGGTTTAGCTTGCCTATGTTCCAATTATACACCAAGGCCGCTTGCAAGTTGGTATTGACGTTTTCGGTTTTTCCCCAAATCACATCCCCAGGGTTTCCTTGAGCGCGTTGGTACTGCAAATCTTCGGGAAGATACACAAACGTAGTTCCTTGGGTATAGTCAAAACCTCCTTGCCCCACGAGTTTGAGCAATGCTTTTTCTGACTTGTAAAGATTAGCGGTGAGGTTAAACGACTGAATAAAGCGGTTGACGTTGGTGTTATTAATTCCACGGTCGGTCACAGCGACAGGGTTTTCGGCAAAGTAAGGGTTATCAGGATAACGCCCGCTTTCGTCTGCGAATAAGTTATAGTAATTAGGTACATAGGCAATGTTATAGCCAATACTCGCTCCTGAGTTGTTTTGGTTTCCCGTAAAACCACGATCAGAAATAGTATTGATATAATTGGAGCCTACTGAAAGTGTAATGTCGTTGGTGAGTTTGTGGTCGATATTGGCCCGTAGCGAATAGCGTTTAAAACCCGTACGACGAATGATACCTTTTTCGTCCGTCAACGCACCCGAGATAAAGAACTTGGTTTTGTCATTTCCACCCGAAATCCCCAATCGCGTGTTAGAAAGTGGAGCGGTATTTCCGTAAAAATACTTTTCATAGTCCCACGTTTGGCCATTGGCCGCGCGGAAACGTTCGAGTTCGATGGGGCGACGAGCAGCCGCAAAAAACGTGTTGATTTTAGCTTCCGTCCAGTTATCTACCCCAAACAAACGCTGCGGCGTCGCCATTCCGTAGTCTTGCGCAAACGACACTTTGGTTTTTCCCGCACTTCCGCGTTTGGTCGTAATGATGATTACCCCTGCATTGGCACGCGTTCCGTAAATAGCTGCCGCCGAAGGCCCTTTGAGCACTTCTACGTTTTCGATGTCGTTGGGGTTTATGTCCGAAATACGGTTGGAGGCATCGTCTTGGGTTTCTGCCCCTGCCCCCGTCACCGAAGCACGCCCAGAGCGATTTACGGAGTTGTTAGCATACACCCCATCAATGATGTAAAGCGGTTGCGATGCTCCCACAAGCGACGAAATCCCACGAAGCTGAATCGACACCCCCCCACCTGGCGCACCACCATTGGTGTTCATGTTGACACCTGCCAGCTTCCCGTAGAAAGCATTGTCCACGGTCTGAATTTGGGTCGTTCCCATCAATTCTTTGGCCGAAATGGTTGCCACCGCATTGGCCAAATTAGAACGCTTAATACTCGATGCCAAACCCGTAACGACCACTTCTTGGAGGTTTGACACGTCTTCCGTCAGGGTTACATCAACGGTGCTGTTGTTCCCAACTGCCACCTCTTTTGACTGAAATCCGATAGACGAGAAGACCAGAATGGCATTGTTTTGACGAAGGGTAATGGAGTAAGTCCCATCTGCCCCGCTGACAGTTCCGATGGTTGTTCCTTTGACAACCACATTCGCTCCAGGGATAGGAGACCCATCTCCCGACTTTACAGTTCCGCCGATTTTGGTTTGAGCTACTGCAACGACCGACAGCAGCCACATCCCCATAGCAAAAGCGAGTTTTGCTACTGAGGAATCAGTAGATTTGAACATAGATTTGGTGTTTAGTTTAGTTAATTAGTTAGTATAGTCAACTCAACAACAATAGCGAATGCTTAATTGTTTTAACACCCATCTGGTTTTAAATCATCGAAGAATTTTATGCTGTTGCAGGAGAGTTGCTGAGGCAATAATATTCAAATAATTCTATTTAAGAAAAGATTTGAACTAGATTTATATTTCAAACCGAAGAAAATATGGCAAACGTCAAAAAAAAGCAAAGCGCCCTTGTTTCAACAAAGGCGCTTCAATAAAAGGCATAATTTAGTTACAAACTTTTCAAATAAGCAATGCTCTTGGGAACTTGCTGACTCCACGTAGGACTTTCGTCCTCAATAAAATAGTGCTTAATACCAATCTTTTTTGCCTCACGAATTACCCCAGCCACATCCACTTGTCCCGTTCCTAAAACGACATCATTTTCGAGCGCTGTGCCTCCCGTCAAATCACCTTTTACTCCTTTGCGAAGGTCTTTGAGGTGAACGAGTTTGAAACGATTTCCGTATTTTTTTAATAGACTTACAGGCTCTGCACCACCGTGAAATGCCCATAAAATGTCTATTTCAAACGACACATAATCGGGATTGGTGTTTTTGACAATGTAGTCAAACAGCGTTCCTCCTTCGTACGGCTGAAACTCATAGCCGTGGTTGTGGTAACAAAACGTAATGCCGTTTTCTTTTAAAACTTTCCCAATTCGGTTAAAGTCTTCCACCGCTTTTTTGGCCTCTTCAAACGTAAAACCTCCCTTTACTTTGTGCGGAATCCAAGCGCACATTAAGAATTTTGAGCCCAAAATCTTGGCCGTTTCGGCTGCTTTTTGGGGGTCTTTGACGAGTTCTTCGTAGCCTCCGCCCGTACCCACAATACTAATTCCTCGTTCTTCGCACATTTTACGAAACTCCGCAGGGGTTGTACCTTTTTGCGCTCCACCTTCGAGTTCGGTGATACCCAGCGATTTAAGGGTATCCAACGTCGCAGCTACGTTTTTAGGAAAACTCGCCCGATAGGTATAGGCTTGCATCCCAATAGGGAATGAATATAATTTTCCTTTTTGGGCTAGGCCCTCGCCCGCAATAGTTACCAATAAGAGCATAATTACTCCCATTAAGCTTGTTTTTTTCATCATTTTTGAAGTTAAGAGCGTTTACTACAAAAGGTATTTTCTGGTAACGTTTACTGTTTGTCTGTGTGCATTCCATCTGTGGGTTTTTGTGTGAAAATGTTTTTCTCGCAGATGGGCGCAGATGGATTACTCGCAGATTGACGCGGAAGTTAATCTTTGAAGTATTTGTCTAAAACTTCTTTGGGTTGCCACTGATCAGGCTTACGCACGATGCCTTTATAATCAAAGGTTTGTGGGAGAATTTCTGAAGCAGTTAGTGGTGCCGTATCGCCGTAAAACTGCTGATGTTTCCGTAGGTCTTCCGTCATCATTTTTACTTTGTCCGCAAACTCAGGCTTTCCTGCTAGGTTATTGAGTTCATAAGGGTCTGATTCTAAATCAAAAAGCTGCGTATAATCCACTTGCGGGTACCGAATCAACTTCCAGCGACGGTCGCGGACAGTACGAATGGAGGCCCGATAGGCTGTAAATACTTGTTCTCGCACGGCTTTCGTTTTTTGTTGTAAAATGCCTGAGATGTCCTTCCCTTCCAAATCTTTCGGCGCGGTTATTCTTAACTGCTGACAAAAAGTAGGAAAAAGGTCAAATAAATAGACAAAAGCATCGCTGCGCTGTCCTTTGGGAATGCCTTTTCCACTCAAAATCAGCGGCACGCGCATACTGTGTTCGTATAGGTTTTGTTTACCCAACAACCCGTGGCTTCCCATCGCCAGACCGTTGTCAGCGGCAAAAACAATGATGGTATTTTTATCCAGCCCCTTTTCTTTGAGCTTGGCCAAGATTTTGCCAATGGCTTCGTCGAGGTGGGTAATCATGGCATAATATTCGGTCAACTGCGCTTTGATGACCTCGGGCGTACGCGGAAAAGCTGCCAACATTTCGTCGCGTTCGCTCATACTACTACCAAAATGAAACGGGTGAGCAGGCATAAAATTGGGTGGAAGCGGCGAAGTGCCGTAGCGTTTGAGGTACTCGGGCAGGGGCGACCGAGGGTCGTGGGGAGCGGTAAATGCCACGTAAGTCACAAAAGGTTTCGAGGCGGTTTGTTTATCTAAAAAGTCAATCGCCGTTTGGGCAAAATGATCGGTTGAAAATCCCTTTTTTACGGGCTCCGTAAACGTCCCATCACCTTTCAAATCGCACATGGGCGTTTGATAATGATCCGCCATTCCACCCAGCATGACGTTTTTGGCTTCCATAAAACTTGCCCCAACTGCTTCTGGTTCGTTGTGCCATTTGCCCGTCATAAACGTATGATACCCTTGCTGACGCAGAAGCATAGGCCACGTAGTTACGCCTTTGAGCCTGTCGGTTACTCGAAAATACCCTTTTCCACTCATCAGCATCGCCCGACTTGGGGCACAAATCGCTCCGTGTAACCCACCCAAAATGTGTGCTTCGCTGAATAAGGTTCCGTTTTGGGCAAGTTGGTCCAGATGCGGGGTTTTGACGTAAGGATTTCCGTAACACCCTAGGGCGTCAGCACGGAGGTCATCGGCAAAAAGAAACAAAATATTGGTTTTAGGAGATTGCGCCAATGTTTGATTGGCCACAAAAAAGCCCAGCGTAAAAAGTACAATTCTGAACATACGAAGGAAAGAAAGGTGTAAGGTTCTTATTTTAAAAGTACAAAATCACCTTTTATACCTAGGATAAACACATAGTTCACATAGCGATTTCTATGTGAACTATGTGTTTTAAAATCAATGGCTCAAAAGACATTACTTAACCGTTCCGAAAAGCTGCTTCAGTTGGTCGAGTACTTGCCCACCTCCCGCAATCGAAATGGTATTGATTTTATCGGCGATTTTCTCCACATACTCCATTTCTTTCAGGCGGAACAACATTTCGTTATCCTCCATCAGTTTGGCGGTGTTGAGCAAGCTACGCATCGAAGCAGTTTCCTCTCGGCGCATGATGATGTTGGCTTGGGCTTTTTTCTCCGCCACCAACACTTGGTTCATGATTTCTTTCATGTCGCCTGGCAAAATCACATCCCGAATACCGCAGCCTACAAGGGTTAAACCTAGTTTGGCTACTTTATCGGTAGTTGCGGCCAAAATGAACTCAGAAATCACTTCTTTTTTCTCAAGCAATTCGTCCAAAGACAGCGTCCCGATGTACTCGCGCAACGCCAATTGCATAAGGACATACAGCTGTTTAGCAACGTCTTTGTTCTCCACAAGTACCTTCATAACGTCAGCGACTTTGTACTGAACATGAAAGTTGACGCGCAACGACGCTTTGTCTTTGGTCAAAATCTCCTGCCCCGCTACCTCTAGTTGTAACTGTCGCATATCGACTTTTGAAACAAAAACCGACAGGTTGTTTCGCCACCAGTAATAGGTTCCTGCTTCTAGCATCTTTTGGAGCTTTCCATCCACAAAAAGTAACCCTTTTTCGTAAGGTTCTACGGTATAAGCACGCATATATGTCAGTACCTCTTTGGCAGCAAGTGCGGCCAAATCAATCTCTTCGGTGATTTCTACTTTGCTTAAATCTACCCGTACGTAGCGGTAGTGGATAATGCTTTTCCAAAACGCATAACGCCCTGGTTTAAGCACCGTTTTGAATAGCTCGTTTTCGTACTGCAACACAATCTCGTTATCTTTTACCTCTACCACGTCGAGCATAGCGGCCAACGCATTGTCTTTCAGCAAAATATCCAGCGCACAAGGCGCTACGAAAGGCTGGGTGGTATTGTATATTTTCACCGTCGTGAAAGGCGACAGCCAGTGTGTGCCCTCTGTAATTGCTTTTATGTACGTTTCGTCCCGAAAAACTAACCCTACTTGATAAGCGTTGATGCGAACAATTTTCATGATTTTAAGCATTAATGATGACTGTTTTATTTTTAGCTTCAGGGCAAAAAACACTTCGTTTTTTGAAGGCGGAAGCGGGTTTTTGTCTTCTTTGTCTAGGGCTGTTTTTAAACGTTTTACCTTGATTTTCCAAACAGCACAATACTGTGTTTATCCAATCAAGTTTACTCGTCAAAAAGAACCTCAAACGCGAAAGACGGCATTGTCCCGTTTGCTGGCTTTCTCCAAACTGTGACGAGATTGACCCTTCACAGAAATATTTTTTGCCCTTATTAGCCCGATGATGGCCATTTTTTAATGAAGTGGCCTTCTTCTACATGGACTGTTACTCTACCCAGCTGAGTTACATGGCTTGCACCAAGGAGGGATTCGAACCCTCGACCCACAGTGTGAAAGTCAAATTAGGGTGATTTTCGACAGCATACCGTGCGATATGTCGGCGGCACTATGTGGCAATGAACACCAGCATCAGGTTCGTTATCATTAACTTGACGATACAAAGGTTTATACCTTCTGCGCAGTCTTTTTGCGCAGTTGAAATTATTTTCGGAAATTTTTCGGGGAAATGAAAAGATTTAGTTGCTTTCGCACGTGATGTGGGTCTAAAACTCAAAGTAACTACCTGTCTATCTATGCAAGAGCAAACACAATTTTATAGCCCACTACATCCCAACCGCTATTATCACATCTATAATCAAGGAAATAACGGCGAAAAAGTATTCTACACAGTGGAAAACTATTCCTACTTCTTAAGAAAGTATGATGAATACCTATCTGATGCTTTGGAAACCTATGCTTTTTGCCTTCTGCCAAACCATTTTCACTTTTTAGTCCGTGTTAAAGACATTACAGTTATTGACAGTTTAGAAAAACTCAAACTGCCTTTAGGGAAAGAGCTAACTGCTGAAAATACTATCAGTGAACTATTTAGGCGCTTTTTAATGGGCTATTCAAAAGCCATTAACACTCAACAAAAGCGAAAAGGAAGTTTGTTTCGTAAAAATTTCAAACGAATCCATGTTGACAATGAGTCTTACTTTACGACAGTTGTTAGCTATATTCATTCACAGATGCGACATCATGGATTTAAAATACGGGACGACGAATATCAGTGGTCGTCATACCGCCGAATACTAATAGACAAACCTTCAAAACTACAAAAACAATATGTGTTAGATTGGTTTGGGGGTAAGGAGGAGTTTATAAAATTTCACGCTCTGAACAATTCTTTTCATGAGATAAAAAAGTACATTATCGAAGAATGAGACTTTCCAAGTTTTTGAAACTTGGAAAGTCTAGCTAAACGTCACCAACCTATGCCCGCCAACCGCAACGCCCTCATAAGATACAAGACGATTGACGCTTGTTTACGTAATCGATACCGCAAATGGACGCTCGAAGACCTCATTGAAAAAGTCTCCGAAGCCATGTATGAATACGAAGGCATGGACAAAGGCATCAGCCGCCGCACGATTCAGGCCGACCTTCAAATGATGCGAAGCGATAAGCTCGGCTACTTTGCACCTATTATCGTCGTGGATAAAAAATACTACACCTACGAAGATCCCACTTACAGCATTACGCAAATCCCGTTGACAGAATTGGATTTACAACGGATGAACGAAGCCGTAGAAGTACTGCGCCAATTCAAAGGGTTTTCACATTTCCAACAGCTTACCGACGTCATTCAAAAGCTAGAAGGACACGTGTACGCTGCCAAACACCACCAACGAACGGTGATTGATTTTGAGAAAAATGAGAATTTGCGGGGGTTATCTTTTTTAGAAACGCTTTATCAAGCCGTGGTGCAACAGAAGGCAGTTTCGATGACTTACCAGTCGTTTCGAGCCAGAGAAGCAAATCATTTTACGTTTCATGTGTGGTGGCTCAAAGAGTTTAAAAATCGTTGGTTTGCCGTGGGGGTACGCCATACTCAAACCGAAGTGCTCAACTTAGCTCTTGATAGAATCATCGAATGTGTCATCGACGAAAATACGCCCTTTCGCGCCAATGAACAATTGACACCAGAGGAATTTTATCAACACGTCATCGGAGTAACAGTTCAGCCTAACCAACGCCCCCGACGGGTGCGGCTTTGGGTGGCTGCGGCCCACGCACCTTACTTAGAAACCAAGCCACTGCACAGTTCACAAGTAACGTTGGAGCGCCAACAAGAAGGGGTGGTGATTGAACTTTTTGTCCAACTCAATTTTGAATTAGAAAAAGAAATTTTGGGATTCGGAGAAATCATCAAAGTCCTGTCGCCCGATACGCTCCGTAAACGCATTCAGCAGCGTTTGAAGGAGGGTGCTGAGAATTACAGATAAACGCATTTATTGTAAAACACATGGGATATTGAAAATTTGTTATTTTTGTTAAAAATCAAAGATATGATATGTCTGCAACTGAACTCAAAATATTAATACACCGCCAAGTTGACCTTCTCATTGAAAACGAGGACATTGAAGACTTGTACGCCACCATCAATTTATTTTTAGAGAGTCGTGATATTCATTTTGATAGCAATCACCCCGCTTTTGTCGAGAAGCTATCAAAATCATTACAAAACGCGGAAAATGCTACTAGCATATCAACTTCCGAATTGAAAACTAAAATGCAATCATGGATTACGAAATAAGGTGGTCAGAAGAGGCACAAAATGAAATCCACGATTTACTTCAATATGTATTGGAAGAATGGGGAGATAAAGCTGCTGAACAACTATCTCTTCAAATCATCGAAGTATCAGAGTTGCTTGAAAAACATCCTTACGCTGGAAGAAGGCACGAGCTTTTAAGGGCTGTTCGTGAATTTCGAATAAAGCCCTATTACCTACTATACTACACCGTTCTTGAAGCTAAACGAGAGCTTTTAATTTTAGATATAGTGGATTCAAGAAAAAAGAGGCAATAACCATTGCTGATTATTGCCTTTTAGGGTAGGGTAAAGTGATATAAATGCTTAAATCTGTGGCAATACAGGGCGTTTTGCCAACGAGTCGTTGATAACTTTCAATACATGCTCGCGTTCTTCTCCTACCAATGGCAAACGTGGCTGACGAACGTACTCCGTTCCTAGACCCGTGGCGACTTCGGCCAATTTGATATTTTGTACAAACTTCGTCGAAACATCAAGGTGCAATAGTGGGAAGAACCAACGGTAAATCTCGCGTGCTTCGGCGATACGGCCTTGTTTCGCTAATTCATAAATCACGACCGTTTCGCGTGGGAAGGCGTCCACCAATCCAGCAATCCAGCCATCCGCACCCATCAAAAGGCTCTCAAGTGCTAGGTCATCTACTCCCGACATAATCTTGAAACGTCCGCCCAATTCGTTGATAATATCCGTCATATAACGCACATCTCCTGTCGATTCCTTCATGGATTCAAAGTGCGCATTTTGAGCTAAATCTTTGAACATCGGAATGCTTACAAAGGTCTTGTACGCCACGGGGTTGTTATATACCATGTACGGAAGGTCGGTAGCATCGGCTACGGTGTGCATGAAGTGGAGGGTCTCGCGGTCGTCGGAAGGGTAGCGCATTGGTGGCAACAACATGATTCCATCAGCGCCCGTTTTTTCGGCTTCTTTTACGAAATTCACCGCTACTCGGGTACTATTTTCAGCTACGCCAATCACCAACGGTACACGGTCGGCAATCACCTCGCGCGCCGCTGCCAAGAGTGTTAATTTTTCATCGTACGTTAGGGTACTATTTTCTCCCAACGACCCACAAATGATAATTCCGTGAACGCCTGCCTTGATTTGCTCGTCGATGTTGTACGTAAACATCTTGATGTCCAATGTCTCGTCCTCGAAAAACTTCGTCGTGACGGCGGGGTAAACTCCAATCCAGCTTGGTTTCATATTTTTGGTTTATTTCTTTTTCCCATAATTAGTGAGACAAAGGTACAAGCTATACATTCGTTGCTTTGGCTTAGATTAATACTTTCTGATACTATTTTGGTCAAAATCAGGCAGCGTCTTTGTTGTACTTATTTTTATAATCAATGGGCGACAGTCCCGTCACTTTTTTAAATACATCTCTAAATGCCTTCGTATCAGAATATCCTACGTCGTACATCACTTCGTTGACTGTTTTACGGGTAAGTTCAAACTGTTTCTTGGCTACTTCGATTTTGACGCGTTGCAAATACTCCACGACCGTATTGTTGGTAGCCTTCTTAAATCTCCGTTCAAATGTTCTTCGGCCAATCCCAAAGGTGTCGGAGAGATTATCCACGGTAATTTTATCTTGGTAATTGGTTTCTATAAAGTCTTGTACTTTCTTGATTTCTAGGTCCTCGTGCATTTTTTGACCCTTAAAAATACTAAATGGTGATTGGCTATCGAGCCCAATATCGAGTACAAAAAACTTGGCTGCCAAAATAGCCATTTCACGACCTGCGTATTTTTCGACCAAATGCAAAAGCAAATTCCAATACGAATGTGCCCCACCACTCGAATACAGCCCATTATGTTCAACAATGATTTTGTCGTCGGTGAGGTTTACATCGGGAAACATCTGTCGAAACTCGTTGGCAAAAAGCCAGTGCGTTGAGCATGATTTGCCTTGCAATAATCCCGTCGAAGCCAATAAGAAAGCTCCCAAACACAAACTCGCTACTTCGGCGCCGCGCTTGTAGTGGTCAACAATCCACGGTACCAAGGCTTGATTTCGCTCCAAGGCGTGCGCGATATGCCCACTGATGGCAGGAACAATGATGAGGTCAGTTTTGGCTAAATCGCTAATGACGGCGTCACAATGGATTGAAATCAGGCCATCGTTAAGCCGCACTTCTTTGGTCATACCCACCAATTGCACATTGAACAGCGGGGGGCGTCCTTGGCCTTTGATAAATTCATTGACGGCCGTAAACATATAACGTGGGTCAACAATAGCCGCAGATACTGCCGTTTCGGGCACTAAAATTGAAACGTGTTTCATGGTCGAAGTTTTTCACAAAAGTACAAGCCGCTCCTGTCGGAATCAACCCCTCAGATTGTCGTTTTTACACAGCTTTGGTCACAGATTCCGTCGGTACCTTTGCAGTATCAATTTATCGCACAACATCCATGAAAACATCCCCTCTTACCATCAACCTCTGGTTCAACGGCAATGCCGAAGAAGCCGTCGCATTTTATACAGCCATTTTTACTACCTCAAGCGTCGGGCGCATTACCCGTGCGGGAGACCAAGTCCTCGCCATTGGCTTTGAACTAAATGGGCAACCCTTTGTGGCCCTCAACGGAGGACCGCAGTTTAGTTTTAGTGAAGCTATTTCGTTCATCGTCAATGGCGAAACTCAGGACGAAATCGACTACTACTGGGAAAAATTATCGGCTGACGCTGACCCAAACGCTCAACAGTGCGGCTGGCTCAAAGATAAGTTTGGAGTTTCTTGGCAAATTGTCCCTACTCAGCTTAGCGAAATGCTTGGTAGCCCTGACCCACAACAAGCCCAACGGGTCTTAAACGCCTTGCTTGGAATGAAAAAAATAGATATTGCTCAATTGAAAGCTGCTTCGGAAAATTAAAAACTAACTACCATGCACACTCGTTCTTTCAGTAATGATATTCCAGTACTTTGTGTAACTGCGACTTCTTTTCCCGATGGTGTGCTAGCTGCCCACCAAACGCTACATTCAGCAATTCCATTTAGTACCCATCGTCGCTATTTCGGAATATCGTATGCTCAGCACCTTGGGAAAATCATCTACAAAGCCGCAGCAGAACAACTTACACCCGAAGAACCACTTTTGACTGGTTTTGAGGCTTTTATTATCCCCAGAGGATATTACTTAAGTATCTTCATTCCCCAATTTCGCAGCAATATCGCTGCTATTGGAGAGGCTTTTCAACAGTTATTAACCGACCCCCGCCTCGACCCTAATGGTTTTTGTATTGAGCAATATGAAGGAGACGATGACGTGTACTGTATGGTAAAATTGATTTCCGAGCCATGATACAGCTTACACCTTACCTCAACTTTGAGGGAAATTGCCGCGAAGCCATGCTGTACTACCAACAATGTTTGGGAGGAGAACTACGGCTACAACCCGTGGCAGAGTCGCCGATGTCGGCTCAAATGCCCGCCGAAACTGGGAACCAAATTTTACATGCTGTCTTGGAAAAAGAAGGCAAAATTTTACTTTTAGGCTCAGATATGCTTGAAAATAAACGAATTGGAGGAAATTCAATCACCCTTTCTATTTATTTTCAGCAGCTCGACGAAACACAAGTTGCCTTTGAAAAATTATCCCAAAACGGAGTAGTTATCCAACCTCTCCATCAAACATTTTGGGGAGCAACGCTCGGAATGCTTACCGATAAATTTGGCAATCACTGGATATTTCACTTTTCTAAACACCCCAACTCATGAGCCCTAAAACCCTAAAAATCAGCTACTGGACCACTACAATTATTTTTGTTTTGTTTATGACCATGGATGGTATTGGCGGAGTTACCCAACAAAAAGATGGGCAAGAAGCCTTCAAAATGCTCGGCTACCCAATGTACCTTTTACTCATCGTAGGTTCGGCCAAACTGCTCGGTGTCATAGGCTTATTACAGACCTATTCGCCCATCGTAAAAGAGTGGGCGTATGCAGGTTTTACCTTCAATTTTATCTGCGCTGCCCTTTCGTGGGCGTTTGTGGGCGAGCACACGGCTTTTGCTATTTTTCCGTTGGTAGTACTTGTCATCATGGCCACCAACTACTACCTCTGGAAACGTTACCTTTCTCTTTATTGACCCAATTCTCCCGCCGATTTTACGTATTCTCGGGGCGTCAGTTTGGTAATTTGTTTAAACTGACGGTTGAAATTGGATAAATTGCTGTACCCACATTCAAAGGCGATTTCGCTGACACTCTTGGTGGAGTCTTTGAGCAAACGACACGCGTGCTCAATGCGGACTTCGCTTAATAGTTCCGAAAATGTTTTGCGCGTGTGGGTACGCAAAAACCGACAAAAAGCAGGCGAAGTCAAATTAGCCACATTGGCGACGTCCTCCAGCGTGATGGGGTCGGCGTAATGTCCTAAGATAAAATTGAAAACGTTTTCTAACCGCTGTTGGTCCACGGGCTGCTTAGGCTTTCGGTACGATGCCCCCGCCAGCAGTTCATAGTCTTGCGACAACGTCAGAAAATCAAGAAAGGTCAATAAGGCCGTAAATTGTTCAAAAGAACGTTTTTGAGCTATTTGCTCAAACTGATTTGTTACATCAGTAGGTTGCCCAAACCGCAGCCGCACCCCGCGTTTTGCGTCTTGTAAAATGGCGTGAATGTGCCGTAACTCTGGCGTTTTTTCAAAAAATTGCAAGAAGAATTCTTCTCTAAAAAAAAAGGTACACGCCTTGATTTGTAACTCCGCCTTTCGCTCAAAATAAGCAGGGTCGCTGAGGAGAACGTGCGGCACATCGGCCCCTAACAACAGCAAATCCAACGGTTGAAAACGGTCGATGCAGTCACCGACAACCAGCGTGCCCGTTCCTTCCAAAATGAGGGTCAATTGAAATTCGGGGTGAAAATGGAGTCGTTCGTAAAAATACGCCCCTTCGTCCACCTGCACCCGAAACGAGCGATCGTCCACGGTCGGAACTCGAAATAAAAGTGCTTTCATTTGCTAAACGAATAAGTGACCAACACAGGTAAATGATCAGACGCGACGGGCTCGTCCAGTACCTTATATTCTACGACTTTAAAAGGAGCTGACTGGTGCGTCCAAAAATAATCAATGCGTTTTCCGTTGCCTGGGTAAGTGGCTTGGGTTGAGTTCGCCCCTGCATCGTTCCAATATTTGGTGAGTGCCTCCAGCGTGTGATGGTCGGCAGTAGCGTTAAAATCCCCTCCCAAAATCACGGGATAAATACTATTTTGGAGGTTTTCGTTGATAATAGCCGCTTGTAACCCACGATTCAAGGCCGATTTGTGGTCGAGGTGGGTGTTGCAAAATCGAATAGATTTCCCTTCCGATAAAGGCACCAACGCGCACATCAAAATGCGCTGTTCGGTTGAGTCGGGATTGGGCAACTTTAATTTTTGAACGTGCTCAATCGGCCGTTTTGACAAAATCCCCAAGCCGTACTTTCCTCCCTGCAAGTCTATCGCGGCCGAAAATGCCGAATGATAATCAGAGAGAAGCGACAAAATTCGCATTTGATTCAACTTCCCCGACCGAGGCACCACGCTGTCTATCTCCTGCAACGCCACAAAATCAGGTTTGTACTCTTTGACCAATTCCACTACGCGCGTAAGGTTGGTTTTTCCTACGTTATTTTCGCCGTGATGAATATTAAACGTCATCACTTTTAAGGTCATGGGCTTTGGAGCAGGCTTTGTTTTGGTTTTTTGGGCCTCCACACCTGCCAGACTTCCCCAGCAAATCAATAAATAAAGACTATATTTGAGCACTTTCACCGTTAGTATCTTTACCATTTATAACAGAAAAAACGTTAGTAATTCAACAAAAATACAACCTCTGCTGTGAAAACAAAGTATCTGCTTCTTTTCCTCCTCCTGACGTTCAGTCTTGGCATTCAAGCCCAAGTTTCTCGCATAGACAGCACTATGGCGTTGCTCAAAAAGTATCAGTTTGCTCACCTTAAACCGATTGTAGTAGGAGCCAACGGCAGGTATTATTACGGCGGGGTTCGTCTGCGTAGCAATTATTCGTTAGAAATCCCCTTCGGCGAGCTCGACGACCCTGAGGTAAATCACTATTTTAAAAGTGCACGCGTCATCCGAACGGTCGGTACGGTGGTCTCGGTGCTTCCTACCATTTATTATTTGCTTGAAGGCGGTTCGGCCAACGTAAGTCGTCGGACGTTCTGGGCTACTTACCTTGCCTCCATCGGCGTATCTCTGACGGCCAATATCATTTCTACGTTAAAAATTCGTCGAGCGGTCGGTGTCTATAACAGTCGTTTAGCACAACCCAGGGTTGGCCTTTCGCTGCAAAATACCCCTTTTCAGCACCCCGCAGTGGGGTTTGGCATAACTTGGAACATGTGAGCGCTAGGCGGGTTTTGAGAAACCCTTGACACGGATGCGTTGAGCAACATACAGCCCCGCCACTACCAAGGCAGTCCCTACAAACGTATGCCAAGAAAGGGGTTCACCCAGAAAAAAGGAAGAATAAGTAAACCCAAAAACAGGACAAAGGAAAAGCCACATCGAAGCTCTCACGGCATCTAGCCGCAGTAAATAGAACCATAATTGCAACGAAATAACCGAAACGGGGATAATCAACCAGCCGACTGAGCCCCAAAATTGCGCGTCCCAGCGGGTAGTTTGCCAATCAGCAAAATAAATCGTAAAAGGCAATAGCATGATGCCTCCTAACATCACCTGCCAACCATTGATGAGCACGTTGGGCAAACGCCACGAGATGCGGGCATAATACACACTCGCTGCCGATACCGACACAATTCCTGCCATCAAAATAGAAAGCCCGCGCGGGGTAGCAAAGCTATTTTGGAGCAAAGGCCACGTAGCCAATCCTGCTCCCGAAAGCCCCAATACAACCCCTACGGCTTCGTTCCATTTGAGACTGCGCTTGAGCCAAAGCGCCGACAACACAATCACAAACAACGGCCCCGTGGCCGTCGATAAGCTACCGATACCCGCCGACACTTCACGCATCGACAACACGAAGGCACTCAAGTATAATGTAGTATTAAACAAGGCAAAAATGGCCAGTTGGCCCCATTCACGCCCTCGTGGGAGTGTTTTTTCGCTATTGGCAAAAGTATATCCAAACGTCAGCATAAGCGTACCTGCCAACAAAAACCGAACATTGGCCAAAATGAGCGGGTCGGCCGACCGAATTCCAAATTTCGTCGCTACCGAGGCTGATGCCCAAAGCATCGCAAAAAGGATTCCTATAATTGTATTTTTCATTGGTAGAACCTCCCGAAAGTTTAAACTTTCGGGAGGTTGTTAAGCTCATTTTTAACTACTGACAGTTTTTCTTCCGTTCGGAGGCAGCTTCTACGTCGCCAATGGCTTCTCCTTTTTGCCACGTACGGCAGGCTTCGTCTTTTTGGTTATTATCGGCTTGGGCTTTACCTAACCAAAAATGAATTTGGTCGGTGGAAGGGTTCAGGTCATACGCTTTTTTCAATTCAGCCAATGCCTCTACTTTATTGCCCGTTTGCATCCAGTACAACCCCAAATTGCGGTGTGCGTAGCTGTTTTGAGGGTCTTTTTCCAAGGCACGTTCTACCAACTTTTTCGCCTCTTCTGTTTTTTTCTGTAAAAGTAAGATATAACCTTTATTATTAAGGTAAATAGGATTGACAGGGTCAAAATCCAAGGCGCGTTCTACCATTTTCACGGCTTGGTCGAGTTGGTTCTGCCGTGCAAAAATTAGCGCCAAATTATTGTACGCAAGTTGTTGTTGTGAATCAAGTTTGAGGGCTTTTTCAAAATCAACCTGAGCAGCTTTAAAGTCCTTCTTTTCAAAATACGCTACACCTCGGTTGACCAATGCCTGTACATTGTCAGAACGAAGCGTAATAGCCCGATCATACTCGGCCAACGCTTGGTCGTAATAACCTTGATTAAACTTTAGGTCGCCCCAGCGAAGGTAATAATTGGTAGAGTCTTGGTAATTCTTACGAATCTGTTCGAGGTCTGCGGCTGCCTGGGTAAACGCTTTACGATCTACCAAAGCCCCTGCTCGATTGAAATACGCCTCGTCGAGTTTTTTATCTAGTTCAATCGCTTTGTTAAAATCTTCCAACGCCTTTTCCGTTTCTCCGACATGCAAGTAAGCAATGCCTCGATTACAAAACGCATCGGCCATATCACCTTGCTTTAGAATCGCTTCGTCATAGTAGCGAATCGCCTCGGCATACTCTCTTTTCTCAAGTTTAAGATTTCCTTTCAAAAAAAACTGAGCAGCCTCCGTTTGGCTTTGTTCGGAGCAGCCCATCCAACTTATCGCAAAAAAAATACAGAGCATCATGCTCCAGTGAAACCCTTTCATTTTATAAAATATCATTACAAAAGTGGCTTAATGAGAAATAAAGAGACTTTTGGCTACAAAGATACAGGCTTCTAACGTGCCTTGCATTTCAAATAAAAAAAATACCAAAATTAAAATTCCTTAATTAGACATACCCTTTTGGCACAGTTATTGTCTATCAATAGTCAGCAACTTTATGGAATACAACCACTTAAACTCAGCTTATCGACACCACTTTACAAACTAAAACAGCGTCATTTTCGTTTTATTTGTAACAGATTCTATTACTAGAATAATGCAAAAAGCCATGATAAGTAACCAACAAAATATACCAACAAACACGCACGAAGAGTGGCAGAAGTCCATTCCTGCGCAGGTATTCTTGAACCATTTTCGTAGTATCGACTACTACATCCGCCACACCACCCCATTAGAAGAGGTTCGTCAATTAAGTACCCTCCAACGCTTCAATCCCAAACGAGAAGGAGCACGCGTAGGTGCCGCAAAAAAATGGTTATTGCACGCATGGAGCGCCGAATACACGCTCCGAACCGCCGCCAATCACACCGACAAAAACTATCAAAAGCACTCCCTCCACTGGACGTTTCCGCAAGCCTACTATAGTGTCTTATACGGAGCCAAAGCGTTTTTAGCCATCCAAGGAATCGACGTGCCGATTGAAGCCGTCGTGGGACAAATTATTAATGGGTATGTTGCCAAAGGCTGGTATCCCGAATCCATTGGATTTTATGTCGATGGGCCGCTAGGACACTATACCTATCATCAATTACCGCAAACTACCGAACAAGCATTGCTCCAACCGCTCGAAACGCCAAAACAAGCCGAAGCACACATTGCTCAGTTTTTAAAGACAACGCGTGACTTACGCTTACGGGCTTACCGCCGCCGTTTACAAGCAAACCCAGAAAAAGCATTGCGCTCAAAAACGGGAAAAATTATCACCAAATTTGGTGCAACACACTGGGAAGAAATCGCCAAACACACGGGGCCAACGACCTATTTTGACCTCATGAGTCGGTTGAAGATTTCGGGTACTCAGCGAGAAATTGAGCGCTTTGTGGAAGCTGACATCGACGTTCCTAAGTTTCATCAATCGCTGCTCAACATTGTGAAGTACCTCAACTTTATCCACGAATGTTATGTGGCCAAAGTAATGGGTTTAAAAGCCTATCAACAGTGGATTGAGGAATTGCCTTCGTACTTACGTCAGAGTTTTCTTCAACAGCGTTACGAAAACGGAATTATCCCCATCGTAAGTGCTGTGACCAAATTCTGAGCCATCACGAGGTTTTGAGAAACCTCCTTCGTGGATTTGAGAATCCACGAGCACAAAAAGAATCCACGAGCACGAAAAAACGTCTGAGGTTGGGTACTCACCTGTGTGGTTGGGTACTCATACCCAACCCAGCGGTTTCTCAAAACCGAATGCACCAACATATTCGTGTTTAAACAAACAGGCCGAAAGTTTTTACACTTTCGGCCTGTTTGTTTAAAGATTTAATAAGCTTATTCCCGTGGATTTGAGAATCCACGGACACGTTAAAACACATCATCATCGTCGTCATCTTCTTGGTCAGGTCCCGAGAACATACTGCTCAACAAGTCTTTGAAGTGTAGTCCACGGTCAAGCATTTGTTTACCGATGAGTGAATGTTCGGCCATTCCGTGCAATGCAAATTCCATCATAAATAGGCTTCCCTTGGAAATTACTTTTTCAAAAAATATTTTCAAAAAATCCACTCAACTTGGAGTGGATTTTTTACT